>ENA-UOOM01000087-UOOM01000087.1-fermentation-metagenome-genome-assembly--contig:-NODE-87-length-112593-cov-48.562379_pt1 | contig 112593 bp, 109 predicted proteins | sample MGYA00245781_ERZ724031 | MGnify/ENA primary metagenome ERZ724031 (study PRJEB28704, sample SAMN03018317) | fermentation metagenome | biome: anthropogenic terrestrial biome; feature: soil...
CCCTCGACCCATTGATTAAGAGTCAATTGCTCTACCAGCTGAGCTACGGAGTCATTTTTTAGAGGCACAAAGGTACGGATATTTTTCTTTTTCGAAAACAATCTTCCCCGATAATTTTTATAGTAATCGATGTTTTCTGTTTTTGAAGCAGAAAAACAGATAGTTGAAAAAATAAAAAGGAACAAACCTGAAAATTTGTTCCTCTTTTATTCTACGATTACGTTCTTAGAGATTTGACAGTTCGGATCCAGCTTTAAATTTGGCTGTTTTCTTTGCTGGAATGTCAATTGGTTTCTTTGTACGGGGATTGATCCCTTTTCTTGCACTTCTTTCAGACACAGAGAATGTGCCAAATCCAACCAACACCACTTTACCTCCGGCTTTCACTTCTGCAGAAATTGTGTCCAGTGTAGCGTCCAATGCTTTCTTGGCATCTACTTTGCTAAGGCCTGATTGTTCAGCGATAGCACTAATTAGTTCTGATTTATTCATAAGAAAACGTAAATAATAAAATTAAACATACATTAAGTCAAGGCTGAGCCTTATTTTGGCGTCAAATATAAGTGATAAATCGAAAACAATCAAGAAAAAAGATAAAAAGTATTTGATTTTCTAAAAAAAAACCTATTTATGGGGCAAAAAACCTCACTAGCTGCGAAATAATACGTATTTTTGCGCCTCAACAGTAGATTACCACAATGAACAGATATAGAAATAGCTTTGCTGGCATTTTGCCCACGGTCACCAAGAATATTATCATCATCAACGGGATCATCTGGCTAGCCCAGTTTGTGCTGCTAAGCAGGGCAGGCATTGACTTATCCCGGCAATTCGGGCTTCACTTCCCGGCGTCCAGCGACTTTCGCTTTTATCAGCTGGTTACCTACATGTTCCTGCACGACCCATACTCCTTCTCGCATGTTTTCTTCAACATGTTTGCTGTCTTCATGTTTGGACGTACACTGGAACAGGTATGGGGTCAAAAGCGCTTTCTCACATATTACCTGGTCACCGGCATAGGTGCCGGTCTCATTCAGATTCTGGTTCTATACTTACGTGTACAAACCCAGTTGCCGCAAGAGATGTTTTCAATGGTCGACAGTGTCACGGTCGGAGCTTCAGGAGCCGTTTTTGGCATACTCCTGGCGTTCGGCATGTTGTTCCCCAACGCGGAACTCTTTATCATTCCGTTTCCTTTCCCCATCAAGGCCAAATGGTTTGTGATAGGATATGGCCTGTTGGAATTGCTGTTTGGGGTAGCCAACAGATCCGGTGATAATGTAGCCCATTTTGCCCATCTCGGAGGAATGCTATTCGGAATATTCATGATTTTGTATTGGAAAAACAAAGACAGGAGAGATGGCAGATTTTATTGACACGCTAAAATACAAATATAAGACCGGCGATGTATTGACAAAGCTTATCTTTATCAATACATCTGTTTTTATCATTTTGAAAATTATCGGGGTCTTTTTCACGTTGTTCAACATCAACAGCCTCGACCTCATCGTCTTCCTGGGCGTACCCTCCCATATTCCATTGCTTTTAAACCGGTTGTGGACACCCGTATCCTACATGTTTGTGCATGAAGGGTTCCTGCATCTCCTCTTTAACATGCTCTGGCTCTACTGGTTCGGACAGATCTTCTTACAGTATTTTACCGGCCGCTCTCTGGGCAGTCTTTACCTGTTGGGCGGCCTGGCAGGGGCACTGCTCTATGTAGTTGCCTTCAACACGATCCCTTATTATATGGATATGGGGCGCGGCTGGCTCATTGGCGCATCGGCAGCTGTCATGGCCATCGTGATGGGCGCTGCCTTTTATCGTCCCGACGTACAGTTGCATCTTTTTCTTCTAGGTCCCGTAAAAATTGTCTACATTGCCCTGTTTGCATTTGTTCTCGACTTCCTGTCCCTGGGCAACCCTACCAATCCGGGGGGACACGTGGCACACATCGGGGGGGCACTTTTGGGATATTTGTTTGCCGTACAATACAAAAAGGGAAAAGACATTACCCGCTGGATGAGCCAGTGGATTGATTGGTTCGTGGGGTTGTTCAAACCCCGTCAAAAGAAATCGAAGCTGAAGGTGGAATACACCCGCAACGAGACAGATTGGGAGTATAACAAGCGTAGACATAGCGAACAGGAGGAGATCGACGCGATCCTTGACAAATTGAAACAATCGGGGTACAGCAGCCTCTCCGCAGACGAAAAAAAGAAGCTTTTTGATGCGAGCAAGAAATAAAAAAATAAGATTCCGGGACTTCGTCGTATGGATTATTTTTGCCACCAACGTGGCAGCCATCATCCTGCTTTTCTGCTCTTTCCTTTCCTGGAATGTCTCTCCCCTGAGAACCAACCTCTTCTCCTACATAGGACTGGGTTTCGGCTTTATTTTTCTACTCAATGTGTGCTACCTGGTTTTCTGGATCATTTTTTCGAAATGGAAGCTGGCACTTATATCACTGGCGGCCATGCTCCTGTGTTATAAGCCCGTCACCACATTCTTCCCGATGCATCTCTTTCCGGATAAAGCACCGGCTGAAACTTTGCAAGTGCTCACCTACAATGTGCAGGGATTTCCCGGGGAAAGAGATAAAACCTCCCGGGAGCATCCCATCCTGGACTATATTGCCCGTACAGATGCCGATATTGTCTGTTTGCAGGAATACCTGGTGAGCAAAACAGGCCAATCTATCTTTTCACAGCGCGATGTAAACCGCCTCCTGAATAAATACCCGTACCGTTCCGTTACCGGTTTGGAATCTTCGGGAAAATATCATATCTTCGGATTGGCATGCTTCTCAAAATATCCGATTGAGAAGACACACGAGGTGGTATTTGAGTCGTCCTACAACGGCGCTGCAGTGTATACCATCAACATAAACGGGAAAAGATATACCGTAGCCAACGTACATCTGGAGTCGAACAGCATCAAGGCCGAGGATAGAAAGCTGTACAGCGATTTTATTCAGAACTCCGACTCGGTGAGGCTGGAAGCAGTGACGACCAACATCCGCACCCGTCTGGGAGGAGCTTACCGGATGCGAGCACGGCAGGCGGAGAAAGTGAGGCAGTATATCGATGCACAAGAGACGAAAGGGGCCATCATCTGCGGAGACTTCAACGATACTCCCATTTCGTATGCCTACCACCAGATGAAAAAAGGGCTGAAAGATGCCTATGTTTCCACATCCTTCGGCCCGGGCATCACCTACCACGAAGATCTGTTTTTGTTTCGGATCGATTATATCCTTCACAGCAAAAATATGAAAGCGTTCGGGTCGAAGGTCGACAGGTTAAAATTTTCAGACCACTACCCGCTCAGGACGAGCCTGGTTTTGGATCAAGACATAAACAAATAAGAATCCTATTCAAAAGCAACGCCTCCGGAAAGTCTACTCGCTTTTTGCGATGGACAAGGCAGTCGCGAAGCTATTTAAAAGCATTTCAGAAAAATATTGGACTGTCAGAACAGCCAACACAGCAGTCCATCAAAAAAACAATACGATGTACAAAATAAGCAAAGAATTTTCCTTTTCGGCAGCACACTCCCTTTTCGGGTTACCTGCCGACCATCCCTGTAGCCGCTTTCATGGACATAATTATGTGGTTACCGTACACCTGAGGGCCAAAGAACTAAACCTGCAAGGATTTGTACGCGACTATAATGAACTGAATATCGTGAAAGAGTATATCGATACAGTCCTCGACCATCGCAACCTAAACGACATCCTTGCCCCACTCAATTCCTCGGCCGAGAATCTGGCCAAAATGCTCTACGACCACTTCAAGCAGCAACTCCCTGAGTTGTATGCCATAGAGGTCAGCGAAACGCCCAAAACATCTGCGACCTATGAACCTGAACGTGAATGAGATATTCTACTCGCTCCAGGGAGAAGGAGGCCGCTCCGGACAAGCCTCCATCTTCATCAGGCTGGCCAAGTGTAACCTGACTTGCAGCTTCTGCGATACCGACTTTGAACGGGGTGTGAAAATGACCGTCGACGAGGTTCTCGGGGAAATAAAGCAATATAGCTGTAAATGGGTTATCTGGACCGGTGGCGAACCCACGCTGCAGCTTACCGATGCCATTGTAGCCATCTTCAAAAAAGAGGGCTACCTGCAGGCAATCGAGACCAACGGAACGCGGAAAGTTCCAGCAGGCATTGACTACATCGCCTGCAGCCCCAAACAAAACTTCGAAAAAGTCAGAGAGATCATCCCCGAAGTAGACGAACTGCGCTTTCCCATCGAAAAGGGAGACCCGCTGCCCGATACTTCCATCCTCCCCAGGTCGGCACGTTATTTTCTCAGCCCCATCTTCGACGATAGCAGGATAATTCCGGAAAACGTGGAATACTGCATTTCCCTGGTGAAAGAAAATCCCGCGTGGTCACTGAGTATTCAGACGCACAAACTGATTGGCATTCGCTGATATGACAAAGTTTCAGGTAACCATACTCGGCTGCGGATCGGCCATGCCCACCACGCTGCACAACCCTCCTTCGCAACTGGTCGACATGAACGAGAAACTGTTCATGATTGATTGCGGAGAAGGCACGCAATTGCAGATGCGAAAATTCAAGACTCGCATGAGCAAACTGCACAGCCTGTTTATTTCGCATCTGCACGGAGACCATACCTTCGGCCTGCCGGGTTTGCTATCCACACTCAGCATGCTGGGCAGGACCGGCGATTTGAATATCTACGCCCACAAGGAGATCGACTTTCTGCTGAATCCGTTGCTCACGTACCTTGGCAACCACATGTCGTTCAACATAAACATCTTTCCTCTAAATCCCGATAGACAGGAAGTGCTTCTTGAAAACAGATCGATCAAAGTGACATCCTTTCCGTTGAGACACCGTATTCCTTCAAACGGATTCCTTTTTGAAGAGAAAGAAACCCCCCGTCATATCAATCGTGAAATGATCGACTTTTATCATGTCCCGGTGAAGCAAATTCCAGATATTAAAAAGGGAGCCGATTTTCTCACACCCGATGGCAGCCTCATCCTTAACAGGCATCTCACCTACCCCGGCAATCCTGCACGCCGGTACGCCTACTGTTCCGATACTGCCTATGCACCCGAAATAGTTCAGTATATTGAAAAGGTGGATCTTCTTTATCACGAGGCCACATTTGCCGAAAGTGAAATTGCCCGTGCGAAAGAAACCTATCACTCCACAGCCCGTCAGGCTGCCGAGATTGCAAGAGAGGCAGGCGTAAAAAAACTGGTGATCGGTCATTACTCTTCGCGTTACAGTGAAATTGGTACGCTCCTGAAGGAAGCTGTCGCCGTTTTTCCCGACACGGAGCTTGCCGTTGAGGGAAAAATATTATCTTTGTGAGGTGATTCACATGCTATGAAACATTTCTGTACCATCCTTTTAATGGCCTTTTTGATTGGTGGAACCGGATTTCCGGTCTCCTCTCAGGAGAATCCCAACAGGCTTGTTATAGAGGAGCAGGATACAGTGATAATAAAGTTATCGGGGAACAGGCTTATCATCGAAAATCTCCCGAAAGATGAGATACTGGAGATCTACAATATCATGGGTGTAAAAGTGTACAGTCGCCGCGTGAAAGCAGGTACGAACGAATATACCCTTTCCCTGTCGAAGGGATTTTATATCCTGAAAATAGGCAGGATTACCAAAAAAATTGCTGTCACACAAGTTTAACTGTTTCACTTTGCTACATCTATTCTCTTTTTTATATCTTTGTGATTCTTTAGGTCCGTCATCTAAAGACAAAGAAGTGAGACTTCCTTCTTTTCAGCAGTATTTGTAAGTCAAAGATTGGTTATCATTAATATTATAAATATATGAAGATTGCTATTGTTGGTACAAGCGGGGCCGTAGGTCAGGAATTACTCCGCGTACTGGAAGAGAGAAACTTCCCACTGGATGAATTGCATTTATTCGGCTCTGCAAGAAGCGCCGGAACCACATATACCTTCAAGGGTAAACAGATCACCGTAAAAGAGTTGAAGCATAACGACGACTTTAAGGGGATCGACATTGCATTTGTTTCCGCAGGTGGCGGCACGTCGCTGGAATATGCCGGAACAATCACAAAGCATGGTACCATCATGATTGACAACTCCAGTGCATTCCGCATGGAGGACGATGTACCTCTCGTAGTGCCGGAAGTAAATGCCGAAGATGCGCTCAACACACCGCGCGGCATCATTGCCAACCCCAACTGCACCACAGCACAACTGGTGGTAGCACTGAAGGCAATTGAAGATATCTCCCACATCAGGAAAGTGCACGTGGCCACCTATCAGGCAGCTTCGGGTGCCGGCGCTGCGGCTATGCAGGAGCTGGAAGATCAGCACAGCCAACTGGCTAACGGCGAAACACCCACCGTTTCAAAGTTTGCATATCAACTGGCTTACAACCTGATCCCGCAGGTAGATGTCTTCACCGACAACGGATATACGAAAGAAGAGATGAAGATGTATTACGAAACGCGCAAGATCATGCACACCGACATAGAGGTAAGTGCCACCTGTGTGCGGGTTCCGGTGATGCGCGCCCATTCCGAAGCCATCTGGATCGAGACCGAACGCCCCATCTCGCTGGAAGAGGCACGCGAGGCCTTCAGCAAGGCCGAAGGCGTTGTAGTGATCGACAATCCGGCAAACAAGGAATATCCCATGCCCCTCGATCTCACGGGAAAAGACCCGGTATATGTGGGTCGCATCCGCAAGGACCTGACCAACGAGAACGGACTCAGCTTCTGGTCTGTTTCAGACCAGATCCGCAAGGGAGCTGCGCTCAATGCCGTGCAGATAGCCGAGTATCTGATCAAACAATAAATAGTAAATTCTAAAAAGAGAGGGTGTGTGGCCAACGTCGTTGCACCCTCTCTTTATTCCGACTCCTGTTGTCTGGATTATTCATGTAGCTCCTGATTTTATTCCGGGATAGCTCCTAAAGAAACAAAACGATGAAAATCATTTTGTTCGATGGCGTTTGCAATTTCTGCAACACCACTGTAAATTTCATGCTGAAACACGACAGAGAACATGTCTTTCGCTTTTCGCCTCTGCAGAGCGAGAAGGGAAGGGAAATACTGAGGCAACAAGGCAGGCTAGATACGAATTTAAATGCCCTCATTTTCATCGAAGAAGACAAATTGATGGAAGGCATGGATGCCGTCATGGCCATTTCAAAATACCTGAAAGGATGTTTCCGCTTAATTTATTTATTGAGATTTCTTCCTCACAGAGTCACACACACAGCATACGCTTTGATCGCCAAAAATCGTTACAGGTGGTTCGGGAAGAAGGAAGTGTGCCGTATTCCTAAACCTGGTGAGGAAGACAGATTTCTATAACAACATAAGAAGAATTTGTCTGACAGAATCGCCCCCCATCTCCACGTATCTTATTAATCATTGGATTGCACCTTTTCCTCCTGATGATCGTGCTTCAACAGCACCCGGTGAGGCAGTGTTCCGTGGCCCAGTATTTCGATGGGACATGAATCGTATGCACTGACCAGCCATTCCTGCGATATGTTGGTCCCCGAATGATAGTGAAGGCCCTGGTTTACACAGGCAATATTTTTCACCATGGAGATAATGGTTCCCACATCGTGCGATACCAGCATGATGGCAATTTCTTTATTGACATCACCCAGCAATTTGTAAAAATTGGTCTCGAAAAGCTTGTCCACATAGGTGCTCGGCTCATCCAAAATGATCAGCTTCGGATTGTCAATGATGGCCCTCCCCAGCAATACCCGCTGCAGCTGGCCGCCGGAAAGTTCACCGATGGAGCGCGACAGCAGGGGCTCAATCCCCAGTCGCTGGGCCACCCTTCTCACCTTATGCCTATCCTCTGCCAAATACCTCCTGAAGAGATGTTTACGCATTGTCAAACCCGACAAGATTACTTCCGATACGGCGATCGGAAATTTCTTATCGATCTGGTTAATCTGCGGGAGATAGCCGATATTGAGTGAAGATGCTTTCTGCCCGTTATTAAAGAAAGTAATGGATCCCGATTGTGGCTTGATCAGGCCAAGGATTGATTTCAGGAGTGTAGTTTTTCCACCTCCATTGGGACCGATGATACCCAAAAAATCATCCTCATAAATATTGAGTGAAACATTCTTCAACACGTTCGGTTTATGATCATAACCGACTGTCAGGTCGTTAATTTCAATCAGCTTATTCATCGGCTTCACGCGATAATATGTCGGCTATGCGTACCAACTCCCTCTCCCACTCGTAACTCAGCGGATCAATCTCAAACACTTCCGCACCAATTTCCCGGGCAATCACTTCCGTATTTTTTTTATCGAATCCTTTTTGAATAAATACGGTATGTATGTTCTCTACACGGGCAAGATCCACCAATTCTTTTATCTGTGCCGGTGAGGGATTTTTCCCTTCAAATTCAACACTATGCTGATGCAGGTTATAATCGTTTGCAAAATAAGCAAGTGCAGGGTGATAAATGACAAACGAGCGGGACGATGCACGGGTTAGTTTTTCCCGAATCAGACTGTCGGTGGCAATGATCATATCATTCAACTTTTCATAATTGGAACGATATACCTTCTCATTTTCCGGGTCTGCCTGTACCACAGCCTCAAGCATATTGCGGCTAAAAATCTCCATTGCCCGAGGTGAAGACCAGACATGCGGATCTACATCGCCATGTGCATGACCATGACCATGCCCTTCCTGCTCATCACTTTCCAGCCGGACAATGCCCGCGGAGCAGTCCACGATGATCACATCAGGATTGTTGGCTGCCAACCGCTCGCTCCACGCCTTTTCAAATCCCAGGTCGCCCACCATAAAATAGAGCAGGCTATTGCCCATCTCCACCATTACCGACGGTGCGGGTTCGTATGTTTCGGGACTGGTTCCCGGGGGCACAAGCGTATTGATGACAAACGCATCCCCCACAATCTGTTCGAGAAAAAAACGTTGTGGCTCAATGGTGACAGTCAGTATTCCTTTCCGACTTGTACTTTCCTTCTTTGTCGCGGAATGACAGGAGAGAAGAAGGTGGAAAAACAATATATAAAAAAGATATTTTTTCATTTGATAAATTTGACAGACAAATGTAACTATTTTCGGCCTTTGCCAAAAATCATAAACAAAGTTTATCTATTTTTGTTGACGACCAGTCCCACGGAATCCGAATAAAAGGATTTCAGGCGAATCAATTTTGATCTGCCTCGTGCCTATATGACTTAGTCTTACTCATTATACTTTACAACTTCATACAATCTATCCCTCATGGTGCCCACAGACAAACATTCCCCGCACACCGTCATGAAGATAACCCAAGACGGATCACACACGCTCTATGTACCGGAGCTGGAGGAACATTACCACTCCACCCACGGCGCCATACAGGAGTCGATGCATGTCTTCATCGATGCCGGACTGCGTCACAGCCACAGAGAGTACATCCAGATACTGGAGGTAGGCTTTGGCACAGGACTGAATGCCATGTTAACCCTGCGGGAAGCAGAAAAAATGCAGAAGAAAGTCTTCTACCACTCCCTGGAACGCTACCCGCTTGCCATGGCTGATGCCATGCAGCTCAATTATCCACAGCAGATTGAAAAGAGGGCCGCATGCCCGGTGGAACAGGATCAGGAACGGCTCACAGTTCTATTCCGCCAGCTTCATCAATCGCCCTGGGAAACACCGGCAGTGATCACACCCTCCTTCACCCTGTTGAAGGAAGAAGCCGACTTCAGTCAACCGGAACAGTTTCAGTCCCCATGTCGGTACGACCTGATCTACTTTGACGCCTTTGCACCCGAAAAACAGCCGGAGATGTGGCAGGAGGCGATCTTCAAAAAACTATACACCTTGTGTAGCGACAACGCCATTCTCACCACCTATTGTGCCAAGGGGGCAGTACGCCGGATACTCCAGTCGGCAGGTTTCACCGTGGAACGCCTTCCTGGCCCCCCTGGAAAACGGGAGATGTTGCGGGCCAGGAAAGTGAAATAACTTCTACAAACGCCATTCATTACTTTAAAAATAAAACACAATGAAGCCTAAATTTCTCATTCTAACAATGACGTTACTTTTCACCCATCTGCTGTCAGCAGGTGACTTTGAGAAAGACATCTTTCTCACCGACAGTGGCAAGGAGGTGACGATCACTTTTATCAAGCATGGATCGCTGATGATCACCTACGAGAAACAACATATCCATGTGGATCCGGTGACCCTGTTTGCCGACTACAGCACCTTGCCGAAAGCCGATTTCATCCTGGTGACCCACGAACATGGTGACCACCTCGACGCCAAAGCGATTGAGGTGTTGGCCAAGGAAAATACGCGGTTGGTCCTCAACCCCTCCTCCCGTAAGATCCTGGGCAAAGGCGAAGGGATCCGCAACGGGGAGCGGCTGCGGCTCTCCGATGCTATCAGCCTCGATGCCGTCCCTGCTTACAACACTACCCCGGGACGGGAGCAGTTTCACCCCCGTCACCGCGACAACGGTTACATCCTCTCTCTCGATGGGCTGCGCATTTACATTGCCGGCGATACTGAGGATATTCCTGAAATGGGTGAGCTGAAGGAAATCGACGTCGCCTTCCTCCCCGTGAACCAACCCTACACCATGACCGTGGAGCAGGCGGTGCATGCCGCGAAGATGTTCACCCCCGGTGTACTCTATCCCTACCATTACGGCGACACCGACGTGAAACCGGTCGTGGAGCAGCTTAAAGAGAGCGGCATCGATGTCCGGATCCGGAAAATGGAATAGTTATTATTTGCAAATGAGCATAAAAAGCCGTTATTTTGCAATAATACCAAGGATATGAAGGAAATTGCAGCACGGCTCGAGGCAGCCGGCAAGGAATACAAGACGGGCGAATCGACTATCGTCGCACTGCAACCCACCACCACCGCATTCAGAAAAGGTGAGATCACCCTGATTGTCGGACCCTCCGGCTCGGGCAAGACCACCCTACTCTCACTGCTGGGGTGCGTAATCTATCCCACCATGGGGAAGGTGTGGGTGGGTGATACGTGCGTGAACAACCTCCCGGAACGGGAGTTGGCGCAACTGCGCCTGCGGCAGATCGGCTTTGTTTTCCAGGGATTCAACCTGTTGGCACCTCTCAACGCGCTGGAGAACGTGATGCACCCGCTACTGCTGCAGGGGGTGAACCGCCGCGAGGCCCGCAGACAAGCGATAGAGCTGATCAGCACCTTCGGCATGGAGGAGAGGATCCACAACCTGCCACGCAACCTGAGCGGCGGCCAACAGCAGCGCATTGCCATAGCGCGCTCGCTAATCACCAACCCGCAGCTGATCCTCTGTGATGAACCCACCGCCTCGCTCGACCACAATAGCGCCAGAATGGTGATGGATATGCTGAGTCAGCTCTCCCGCGAAAGTAGGGCGGTGATTGTGGTGACCCACGATGTGCGGCTGAGAAAATATGCCGACCGCACCATCTATGTCTCGGAGGGGATGATCAGCGACAGTGCCATCGAAGAGGGGTTTTAGCTTGCAGACACCGACATTGAGCCATTAAAATGGAAACCAGATATTATACAATGAAACTCAAACAGACGAAACAACAAATAGGCTGGCTATCGGCCATCCTGCTTCTGGCGGCTTGTGGCAACGGGAAAGAGAATACAGCTCCTGTCACAGAGCCCCTCAGTATCGCCCACGTTGTGGGAATCGGCAAGATAATCCCCCAGGGAGGCGTGGTGGAGCTGGCCGCTCCTGCCTCCGGCATTGTGGAGGAGCGCTACTTTAACACGGGCGACAAGGTGGAGGCAGGCGACGTGATCCTGGTGCTGGAGAAGCGCAACGAGATCCTTTCAGTGCAGGAGAGCGATGCCGGCATTGCCACGCAACAGCTGCAGGTGGAATCGGCACGACTGGCACTGGAGCAGGAGCGTATCGCTCTGGAAGATCAGCAGCGGCGCCTGAACGACGCCCGGGAGTTGCTGAAGGCGGGTGCCGTCACCGGTGAGGAGGTGCGCCGCCTGCAGAACGATGCTGACCAGGGTACGGAGCGACTGAAAAAGACGGAGAACGACTATCGCCTGCAGCAGTCCCGCCTCCGGGAGATGCAGACGGCACGCGCTGCCCGGGAGAACGACCTGTCGCTGCGATCGTTCCGCGCCCCGGTCGGGGGTACGCTGCTGACCCTCACTCCTCATGCCGGAGAGGCGGTGACAATGTACCAACCCTACGGCCGCATTGCACCTGACCGGCCGCTGGAGGTGATGGTGGAGATTGACGAACTGTTTGCCGACAGGCTTGCGGTGGGCCAGCGCTGCACCATCCACCTCCCGGGAGACAGTTTGATGGCTGCCACCGGCCATATTGTACGCCTGTCGCCCGACCTGAAGCGAAAGTCGCTCTTCTCCGACAGCGGCAGCGATTTGGAGGACCGCCGCATACGAGAGATAGAGGTATCGCTCGACGAGGTGCCGGGCACGCTCTTCATTGAGTCGAAAGTGGAGTGTAGGGTAGACTTAAATTGATCATCCATGTTTCCTACCGCCTATAAATTTGTCCGTTTCGAGAAATCCAAGAGCATGGGTATCCTCACGGCCATCATCATCAGCATCTACCTGATCGGCATCGAACTGGGCATGTTCTTCTACCTGGCCAACCTGATCGGGGGACTGGTGGGCAATGCCAATCCGGAGTATGCACAGGTGTTTGTGGTGAACCGACAGACCGAGAATGTCAATCAGCTCTCTCCCTTCGATGTGCGGTGGATCAACCAGCTGCGCAGCATTGAAGGGGTAGACGACACCCATGGCTTCGTGATTACTCCCGTCACGGTTAAGTTCTCCAACGGCAAGGATGCCCCCGCCATGATCGTCGGCTCTGCCTTCCCCACCCTGGCGGCAGGTCCTTATGCCGGACTGGTGAAGGCAGGCTCTTTGAACGACCTGGCAGCGCCGGAGATCGTGTCGACCGACTTTTACGACAACAAGGCGCTGCGTTATGATGTACAACGGGGTACCCGCTTCGAGATCAACGGCAAGGCAGCCACGGTGGGGCTCACCACCCGCCATGCCAAAGGTTTCAACGTTCCGCTGCTCTACACCACCCTCGACAAGGCCCGGTACTTCTCGGGAATGTCGGAGACGATGGTGAGCGGGATCATCGTCACCGTGCGCGATCCGGAAATGATCGGGCCGGTGGTCGAACGCATCAATCGGGCAGCGCCCGACCTGAAGGCATGGCCGGCAGAGAAGCTGCGCATTGGCACCATCGTCAACGTGATGACCGCCAACAACATGGGAATGAGCTTCGCCACGCTGGTCATCTTCGGCATCATCAGCGGCTTCTTCATCATCGGCCTCACCATGTACTCCGCCACCTACGACCGGATTAAGGATTACGGCACACTCAAGGCAATCGGCGCATCGGGACACTACATCACCCGCCTGGTGATCGCCCAGTCGCTTATTTACGCGATAACCGGCTTCCTGGTATCGCTCCTGTTGCTTGTCACCTCCAAAATCGGGATGGCCAGGGCAGGACTAATCATCAGCCTTACGCCGCCCCTACTCACCTTCCTCTTCCTGATGACGTTGCTCATCTCGGTGGGCAGTTCCTACTTCTCCATCAACAAACTGAGGAAGGTGGAACCATCATCCGTATTCCGATAAAAAAAAAGCTTATGAAGAAATCGATAACCCTGTTACTGCTACTCTCATTCACGTTGCTTCTGCCGGCACAGGAACTCCACCCAAAGCGGCTGACGCTGGAAGAGATTATCGCCTATGCGCTGGAACATGCGCCGGAAAAAATCAGCCAAAAGATGAAGGTGGACGAAGCGAAGATACGGCTGGATGAAGCCCGCCTGCAGCACCTGCCCGACATCTACGCCTCGGGCGATCTGCGGCGCAACCTGATCATCCCCTCCACCCCAGTGCCGGCCCACCTCTTCGACCCCAACGCATCGGAAGGTGAGCTGATGTACCTGCGGTTTAATACCACGTGGAATGCCTCGGCAGGCATCAACCTCAGCTACGATCTCTTCAGTCCGGAGAAGGTGAACCGCGTGGGTGAACAGAAACAGCAACTGAAAATACAGCAGTATGAAGAGATGCTCTCCGAAAAGAAGCTGCGGGAACAGATCGCCCTCGCTTATGCCGAGTGTGTGATCGCCGGGGAACAGCACCGCACCTGCATGCAGGATACGGCCTATTATGCCCTGCTATTGCGGAACGCAGGCGACCTCTCCACAAAGGAGCAGCTCTCCCTTGTGAAGAAGAACGAAATACAAAAGGCCTACAACGAATCGACAGCAAACTGCCTTCGGGCGAAAAAGATTGCAGCCGATGTCGGAGCGAACCTGCTGTTTCTGGCAGGTGCAAAGGTCACCCCGGAAACAGTAGGGGCGCTGCAGCTCGAGGAAGACATCCCCACCCTGCTCGGCAAGATGGAGCAAAGCGCATCACCCACAACTTCCACGAAAGAACTCGAAGTGATGAAGCAGCACGGAATGGTGTCGATGGCAGCCCTCCGTACCCGTTCCGCAGAATGGAAGTACGCCCCCACGCTCACCCTCAACGGCTACCTGGGCACCAACTACTACAACAACGAGTTGCAACTCTTCAACGACCGATACTGGCGGGGAAACAGCTACGTAGGCCTCTCCCTGAAGATGCCCATCAGCCAGACCCTCAGCACAGCCAAAGAAGTTTCGCGCCTCCGGCTGCAGCAACGGCTGGAAGAGGCAACCCTACTGGAGATACGCAACCGGCAGGAGAAAGAACGGTTGCAGGAGGCATCACAACTGGCAGTGCAGAGAGAGAGCTACCGCCTCAGCAGGGAAAATATGGCAATGAGCGAGCAGAACCTGCAGGCAGCACAGATGCAATACGAAAAGGGGTATATTCTACAACAGGAACTACTCAGCGAGCAGCTGAAAGCACAACAGGCGCGACAAAACTACCTCCAGGCCGCCTACGATCTCTTTACCAGTCTGGTGTCTGTAGAGAAGAAACAGTAACACCAAAAGTTTCAAGGACCGGGCAGCCTCATGTTAATTGTTACTCTTGTACGGATGTTAGCATTATAACAGCCTCATAATTTCTACGTTCATCCGTGGGAGACCGGGGGGTTATTTTATTGCCTTCAAACTCTATCCGATAACATTTAGCATAACGTTCAAAAGAACGTTCACGATTACTCTTTGGAATATTCCAGTAGGTGACAAATTCATGCACCTCCTCATCACCAAACAGATAAAGACATTTCAACTTATACGTGAGTACTTTCTCTTCCGGACAATCGCTTAAAGGTAGCCTAAAACTATTCGTCAAATAACAATCTCCTCGATCGGATCTCTCCATTCCTAATTTGGGACGGTTCACATCGGGTATAAAGCCGGGGCGAGCCGGAGCATTGTAAATATCGTTATCCCAATTCTTACAAGGTTCCGAAAGAATAACATCCAATAGATATAAATCGGGTTTTACAGCCCCCCACAGCGCATCCTCCATTGACATACCAAAAGACCACTCCTCCAATCCAATCCCTTTTACCAAATCATTCCCGGAAGCATCCTGAAAACTCAAGCCTAAATTATAGATAACAAATTCTGGCTCATCATGCCCCAAAAAAAGATCGCAGGAAGAAAAGTTCATTATCCCCAAAGCCAATAAGCCTACAATTTTCAATACTTTCATAATATTTATGGTTGAGTAATGTAAAAATCCTGTCTAGCATATTTATAATTACCCTTGACTGAATCTACTATGAATTATTTAAAAAAATTAAAACAACTCCGTAACAGGCCTGAAAGAAATGAAGTCTGATTTGAAAAACGAACAGAAGATAAAGGATAAACTTGTTGAATAACTTATTGAGATTGCAGCCATTGCCACGTAAGCGGAAAGAAAGGGATTCGAACCCTTGGTACCCGTGAGAGTACAACGGTTTTCGAGACCGCCCCGATCGACCACTCCGGCATCTTTCCTGTTCAGACTACAAAATTACACTTTTTCTGCGAAAAAAATGCAATCCCGCAACCATTTATTGTTTCAACGCCGCCAAAGCCTCCTCAGTGGCAGACAACAGCGGGTCGATGGAGATGGGCGACCCCACGGCATGCTGCATCCAGAGCTGGGGAATGATGCTTCCACGAGTGTACATCCGGTCGATCTCCTCCGCCAGATTTTTCCCCTTCACCTGTTGCTCAATCTGGAAGTCGATCAGGTGACCCATCGGGTAGTTGGACAGGTAGAGCGGGTAATCGATCATATGGGAGTAGATGCCGAGCAACGTCTCATCCTTCCCTCCCAGCACGCCGGCATAATAGCTGTTCCACACCTCTCTGGCGATGGCAATCACCGCCTCCTTCAACTCTGCAGCCGTAGCATCGGGATGAGCATAGAGCCACTCCCAAACCCGGATATCAACCAGCGAGACACCCATGATCTCGTAAGCGGACCAGAAGCTGCTGAGAGCGAGCCAATGTGCTTCACTGGAATCGCTGTCTTTCAGGCCCAACAGTTCCAGGTCCCTCTTCTGGAAGAGAAACGCCACCGCCTCGGTGAAGGAGGTGTTGGGCACGCCGCTTAGCATGTAGTAGTCCACGTCGTTCATGGTGATGGTCTGTTCCACGTTGTGGCCGAACTCGTGTACGGCAATGTTATACCCCTTGTAGTCCATCCCCCCTTCTCCGATGCGTGTACGGAGACGGGAGAGATCGTTCCGCATCTCAGCACCCCAGGCGTGGCCGGCCCCGCGGGAGGGATCGACGGTGATGAGCGAGGTGATCTCCTTTGCCTTATCAGGGTTCCAGCCTAGCTTCACCAGAATGTTGGGCAAGTCTTTTTCCAGTGCCGCCGCATCGGGATACTTCCGGGAGGTGAGAGCGGTCAGTTGCTCCTCGGGAATCCCCTTTCCACCCTTGAACCCGTTGTACCAGATATCAAACGGCTCCAACCCCCGTTCCAGTCGCGAAGTGATAAAGGCAGCCACCTCCTTCACCTGAGGTGAGGAGAGCAGCCCCACGAAGAGCGACTCCACGTCTTTCTGCGGCACCTCCATGGTGGCATCAAACGCACGAACCAGCTGAGTGGGGTAATGGGGGGAGTAAGCGTCGAGCTGACGCATGGCATGAAAATTCTTTAGAAACACTTCATACCGACGGGTCTCTTCGGGTGTTCCCGTCGCAACGTTCCCGCCGGTAAAAAGTTCATTGGTCTCCGGGTTCCAGGTATAGGTTCCACTGTTGATCACCTCCCGCGGGATGGACTGGTCGATGATGCGCTGCATCACCTGGTAAATCATCCGCTGTCTTTCCAATCCTCTCTCCGGATCGGCGTAGTTCGACTTCAACTCATCGCGTAAACCCCAGTGGGTGATCAGCTTCATCCCCTTGGGGAAGAGTTGTTCCCCTGCATCGTTCCGCAGGTTACCCATGAAAATGTTGTAGTCGGAGATATAGGCATCGGCCTCGGTCAGTGTTTTTGAGATATCCTGCTGGACGGCAGCCGGTACTCGGGAGATAAAGCGGTCCCCCATCCGGGCATAGGCCCATTCCTTGCGACTCCAGCCGGCTCCCCGTTCTGTTTTCTCTTCCAGGGAGTAAAAGGGGAAATTGAGCGCGGTGAGGAAGGCGATCTTGTTGCCGTAGAGGTCGTCGGTGAGATGCGCCGAGGCATCATAACTGCCGAACATCATATCTACCGGCGTAATCTCGGGTCCCTCCAGTTGTAGCGGCATCTTTAGCTCCACATCCATCTTGTGGAAGTACCCGCCCATCACCTCGAAGTTGCGCTCCAGCGTACTGAACAGCGTGGCGAGTGCTGCCGTGTCGGCCACGAACGAGCTCTTGCAAAACTGTGCAAACGCTTCGGCGTTGCCATCCTGTTCGCGCCAGAGGGCTGCCACCTGCTGCACACCGCGTCCAATACGGAAGGCGGAGGCCTCGCCAAGCGAGTCTCTGAGTTGCGCAATCACCTCTTCCGTCTGCGCACCGGAGATAAACTGTACTGTCTGCATATTCTGGCTTTTCTCTTGATTGTTTGTGCATGCCGTCAACAGGCAGGTCATCACGGCAATGGCAAGCAACGACTGTAGCTTCATAGGATCTATTTTTTCCCAAATATAGCAGTTTTTTCCGAATCAACCGAAATAGGGAAAGCAAACATTTTGTATGGCGGATGCGTTACATTGTTTTTAAACAACATGAGAACAAATATTACCATCGCTTTTATCCTGTTCACAGGAGCATTGACAGGACAGGATTGCTCCCTTGCCGCAGGGGATGCCTTTTTACAGAAGACCGGGAGCGGATACAGCTTCACCGAAGGCCCTGCGGTTGCCCGGGACGGCAGTGTTTACTTCACCGATCAGCCCAACGACCGGATCTACCGCTGGAGTGAGCTGGAGGGGATCACCCTCTGGCTGGAGGGAACGGAGCGTGCCAACGGTTTGTATTTCAACCGCGGCGACAAGCTGGTCGCCTGTGCCGACAAACAAAACCGGATCATCCTCATTGACAACAACAAAGAGAAGAAAACGCTTCTGGAGGGTTTCGAAGGAAAGCACCTGAACGGTCCCAACGACCTCTGGATCGCCCCCAACGGCGACATCTATTTTACCGACGCCTACTACCACCGCAACTACTGGACAGAAGGACACAGCGAAATACAGACGGCACGGGGTGTCTACCGCCTCACTGCAGACGGGCTGGTCACCCGGGTGATTGACGATTACAGGCAACCAAACGGCATCATCGGCACCCCCGATGGCAAAACACTCTACGTGGCCGATATCGAAGACCGGAAAATATGGAGGTATGAGATCCTGGCCGACGGATCCCTGACAAACAAGACCTACTTTGCCCCACACGGATCAGACGGGATGACCATCGACAACCGGGGAAACGTCTACCTGACCATGGGAAAGGTGTGGGTTTACTCTCCCGAGGGGTTGCTAATCCACGAGATCGAAATCCCCGAGAGTCCCTCCAACCTCTGCTTTGGCGGAAAGGACCGCGACATCCTCTTCATTACCGCACGCACCTCGGTCTACACGCTAAAAATGAACGTCGCCGGTGTACAGTGAATCCGGACAGCCTGAATTGGTTCTTTAACGCCATGTGTCTGTTTCTGCAAAGAGAGCAGCCAATCGGTTCGGTATAGAGGGATGGAAAGCGGCAAATTTCTTATATTTGTAGCAGCCAAACAAAAACCATAAACTGAACCGACATGAACGAAATTGACAAGTATGTAAAAACTCACGAAAAACGTTTCCTCGACGAGCTGTTCGAGCTAATCCGTATCCCCTCCATCTCCTCGCTGCCGGAGCACAAGCCCGACATGTACAAGGCTGCAGAGAAATGGAAAGAGCTCCTGCTGGCCGCCGGCGCCGACAAGGCCGAAGTGATGGAGACCGACGGGAACCCGGTAACCTACGGGAAAAAGATCATCGACAAAAATGCCCCCACCGTGCTGGTATACGCCCACATGGACGTGATGCCGGTCGACCCGATCGATCTCTGGAAAACCGCCCCCTTTGAGCCGGTGGTGAAAGATGGCAAGATCTGGGCACGGGGTGCAGACGACGACAAAGGACAGAGTTTCATGCATGCCAAGGCGTTCGAGTACCTGGTGCAGTCGGGTACGCTGGAGTGCAACGTTAAGTTCCTCATCGAGGGAGAAGAAGAGGTGGGGTCGCCCAGCCTGCCCAAGTTCTGTAAGAGACACAAGAAGATGCTGGAGGCCGATGTGATCCTGGTCTCCGACACGTCGATGATTGCTCCCGACGTGCCCTCCATCACCACGGGGCTGCGCGGGCTGGCCTACTGGCAGGTGGAGGTGACCGGTCCCAACGTGGACCTTCACTCGGGTATTTTTGGTGGTGCCGTGGCCAACCCGATCAACGTGCTGGCTAAGATGATCGCACAGACGACGGACAACGACGGGCGCATCCTGATTCCCGGCTTCTACGATGATGTGGTGGAGGTATCCCAAAAAGAGCGTAACATGATGGCAAAGGCTCCTTTTTCGTTGACGGAGTATAAGAAAGCGCTCGACGTGAAGGAAGTGTACGGCGAAAAAGGATACAGCACCAACGAACGTACCGGCATCCGGCCAACGTTCGATGTATGTGGCATCTGGGGTGGCTATACCGGCGATGGAGCCAAGACAGTGCTTCCCTCGAAGGCCTACGCCAAAATCAGCACCCGTCTGGTACCCAACCAGGACCACAACAAGATCGCAAAACTTTTTGTGAAATACTTCGAGTCGATCGCCCCCAAATCGGTAAAGGTGAAGGTGGAGTACCTGCACGGCGGCCCCTCTTACGTCTGCCCCATCGACCTGCCGGCGTACAGGGCGGCACAGAAGGCATACAGCGATGTTTACGGGAAAGAACCGGTTCCGGTACGGTCTGGTGGCAGCATCCCCATCATTGCCACCTTCGAGGAGATCCTCGGCATCAAGTCGGTGCTGATGGGCTTCGGGCTTGGATCCGACGCGATCCACTCACCCAACGAAAACTTCCCGCTGGAGCAGTTCTACAACGGGATCAGGACCATTCCGCTATTTTATACGTATTTTGCTAGGCAGATGAAGAAATAAGACAAAGTCCGGTATTGCCAAGTTTCCTGCTTTCGTTATGAACCAAGCCTCTAATCGGGTGTTTATTAGTAGAAAGATTACGATTAAAAGCAGGAACAATGAGAACATATTCCACGTTGTCAGAGGCTATTAACGATCTGACAAAAAGAGGTTATACGACTAATTTTAACGTTGAGAGCGACTGCATCGTATGTGCGGACAATTTGATACGTTTACACCCCGATGAATTTCAGATCGACGAGACTTATCGCTTCCAGGAGATGTCCGACCTGGACAACGAAAGCATCCTATATGCCATCTCCTCTCCCCAGAATAATATGAAAGGATTGTTGGTGAATGCGTATGGTGTCTATTCTGAAACAGCGACAACCGAACTGGTGGAAAAACTATCTGCCCCCAGGTAGCATCGCCTCGCGGATAATGGATCAACGCACAACAATGTAGGCAGTATATCGTGTATCTGCCACAACGGGAGTCAACGACAGGTAGCCGGAAAGGATTTTTCCGTCCGCCACCCGGAGTGGAAGCTCCCGTTGCATTTTCTGATGAAACAACAAGGTATTTTCCGGTTTATTAAAATAATCCACCACAAACTTTCCCTCCGCACCGGGTTCCATGTACCGATCATGGAATATGCGCGCCACCATGCCCATGTTCATTCGCATATTGATTTCCACACAAGGCTGAATCCGGTACCCCTCTGCCGTTTCGCAAACCATCATATCGATGCCGGCATACCCCGTATACAACGGAACATATCCAGCCAGTCTCTCTAAAAGAATCTCTCGCAGCTGGTGCAGCAGACTTATAGAGATATATGCAGAAAGCTTTTCTTCAATCCGTCTGTCGGAAAGCAGTTCGTTCCCCGTATAGGCACCCGAGGCAGCAGCATGAAACAGGGAATAGCCGGCAAAACGCACGCCTCCCTCTTGCAGATAAAACTCCATGGCAAAATCCTGTACCTTGCGCAATACAGGTTCCGCAACTACAGCTCCCTGCTCCCGGAGCACTCTGCGGCACCAGTCCGTCTGTTTGCCGGTAATATTTTCCATTATCCAGATCAGCCCCTTGCCACTGCCGGAGAGAGGCATCTTCAACACTTTGTCGCCGGGCGTCGTTTGCAAAAAATACAGAAGGTCCTCCAGGCGGATAAAAAGGTGGGATTCTCCACAAAACCGTGCCTCTCCGGCTTTGAGTTCACGCAGCAGCTGCACGGCATTTTGCCGGTTCGCGTACTCGCGCAGCCTCTTTAAATCATCCATGGCGGGGATTTGCTGATCAACAGCGCCCAGCGTCAGTATTTTTTTTCGCAATGCAGGATTCCATCCCCAGGGAATAATTTCCTCTCCGCGATGCAGAGCAATCTCCCCGAAGGAAATCAGCTCATGGGAAATGGGGAGCATCTTTCTCGTGGCATCGACAAACGCCCGGTTTGCCTCTCCCTCCGCAATCACCGAATCACCTCCGCCATACCATACTGGCAGCACAGCCAGGTCCTCCGCCATTTTCACAGCAGAGGCCGGCGGGGTATAGTTGACTGCAAAATTCGCAAGAGCGAGGTCGTGCCAGGGATTAAAAAGTTGCATCTATTTGTACTCCTTTATCTCGATCTCACCGTTGAGGGCAAGCAGTGCATTCTCTGCCAGTGCTCCCATTTCGTCCTGCCCCGGATAGAGGTGAACCGGTGCGATCCGATAGACCCGCTCACTGATCAGGTTGCAGAACCATTTGCTGTTGGCTATTCCGCCGGTAATCAGGATCGCATCAACTTCCCCCTTCAGCACCGTCGACATGGCTCCGATCTCTTTCGCTACCTGGTAGGCCATCGCCTCCAGCACTTCCATGCATTTTTTGTCGCCATTTCTCGCTTCCCGCTCGGCAATATAGGCATCGTTGGTACCCAGGTAGGCCATCATCCCGCCTTTCCCGACAATCATTTCGGACATCTTATCGTAGCTGTATATGCCACTGAAGGCTACCTTCAACAACTGACCCACCGGTAATGAGCCGGAACGTTCCGGAGAAAAGGGGCCGTCGCCATCCAATCCCTGGTTTACGTCAATCACCCTGCCCTTATGATGAGCACCTACGGTGATGCCGCCCCCCAGGTGCACCACGATAAGATTCAGTTCCTCGTATTTCTTCATGATGGACTTGGCATGCGAGCGGGCAATCGCCTTCTGATTCAACGCATGAAAAACAGATCTTCTCTCGAAGTAGGGATGCCCGGAATACCTTGCCAGCGGTTGTAATTCATCCACCACCACCGGATCGGCGATAAAGGCCTCGGCCGAAGGAAGTAATTTTGCAATATCGGCTGCAATGAGCGCTCCCAGGTTGCTGGCATGCTCCCCTCTTTTACACTCAAGCAGATCGTTCCGCATCGCATCGTTCACCCGGTAAACACCCGATGCGATGGGCTTCACCATCCCCCCCCGTCCTATCACGGCATCGATGCTATCCACCGGCACATCCGCCCCTTTCAACTCTTCGTATACGATCCCTTTCCTGTATTCATACTGATCGGTGATCCGTTTAAATTTCCGCAACTCTTCCTGAGGATGTTTGATGGTTTTCAGAAAGACGACCTTCTCCTGCTGGTAAATTGCGATTTTGGTCGATGTAGACCCCGGGTTAATAACCAGGATGCGCGTATTTGTTCCCATATATTCTTATTATTAAGATACTTATTGATTCTCTTTCCGGAATATCCCTGCCGGGGCTCCTGCTCACGAAAGGCTACCCACCAGGACATTATCTGAGGCAGGCTGCCAGGGCGATGGAGAAAAGTTTACTCCGCTCATCGTCCGAACGCGATGTAAGCACCACCGGCACAGATGCTCCCATCACTGCGGCAGCCGACACGGCTCCTCCCAGAAAGTTGAGTGCTTTGTAGAAGATATTCCCTGCCTCAATATCGGGTACCAGGATAATGTCACAATCTCCCGCCACTTCACTCCCGATGCCTTTATGGAGGGCAGCCTCTCTGTTCACGGCAATATCAATCGCGAAGGGGCCATCCACCACACACCCTCCTATCCGGCCATCAAGGTTCATCTCTTTCAACAGGGCTGCATGTACCGTAGCCTCCATTTTTGGATTCACCTTCTCCACCGCAGCGGCGACAGCCACTTTGGGTGTTTCAATACCCATGAGCTGACATGCTCTTACCGCGTTGTTTATGATTTGTGCCTTCTCTTCCAGGTTGGGTGCAATATTCATCGCCACATCGGTCACACAAAATAATTTGTGATAATAGGGCGATTGAAAAAATGCCACATGACTTAACAGCTGCTCCTCCCTGCGCAACCCACTCTCCCTGTCGAGTACCGCCTTCAGCAGATCGCCCGTAGAGACACCTCCTTTCATCAGGATATCGGCCTCACCGGCCCGCACCATCGAAACGGCAATTCGGGCGGAGGCAGCTCCATCGCCGGCGTGATCCACGATTTTAATCCCTTTCAGGCTGAAACCTATGGCATGTGCGATCTCTTCAATCTCCAATTTGTTGCCGACAAGCAGGGGATCAACAATTCCCTCTCCGGTTGCTGCCTGCAGTGCTTCCAGCACATGCCGGTCTTCCGCAGCAGCCACGGCAACAATGCACCTCGGCCTGCTTTTTGCGTGTTGCATCAATTCATCTAAATTGTGGATCATCACAACTATTATTTTGAAGCTTTTTACTTACAAAAGAACAAAAAATATTGCATATTACGACAATATAAAAAGTCAATTTTGACATAAAGATCGAACAGGCAAAAGAGTTGATCCTCCCGTTTCATCTTATTCCATTAGGGAGACTCGCTACCGTACTACGCAAACACCTGTAGTGCTATGCGTGCACAGGCTTCGGCATCTGCCAGGGCATGGTGATGGTTCTGCAGTATGAAGCCGCAATGAGCAGATACGGTATCGAGCTTATAATCGGGCAGCCCTTTCAGTTGTGCTCTCGACCTCTGCAGGGTACAGTGAAACACATAGTCGGGATAATCCATCTGGTACATCCGAAAACAGGCCTTCAGACAACCTTCATCAAACCCTTTGTTGTGAGCGAGAAGTGGCAAGCCCTCTATCAACGGTTCAATCTGACGCCATACCAGCGGAAATATAGGTGCATTTACCGTGTCATCGTAGGTGATGCCATGTACCTTCATGTTCCAATAGCAGTAATAATCCGGCTCAGGACGGATCAGACTGTAGAAGTTGTCTACAATCTCTCCATCCCGGACAATTACCACACCCACACTGCAAACACTGGTACGTTGCTCGTTGGCGGTTTCAAAATCAATGGCTGCAAAACTATTCATTACGTCTCATAATACGACGGTTAATATTTCGTTGATGTCGGTGGTGAAATGTTTGGAGAGGTGCTCCTGCCGCATCTTGTGCTTGCGCATGTCCTGGGTGGCCAGGCGAATCACCTCTTTGTGGTATTTCCGGTTTAACCCGTCGATGGCCTCCATCAGTTTTTTGTGTCTGGGATTGGAATTAAAAAAGAGAGAAGGCTGATATTCATTGGTATAGACAAAATCGGTTAATATTACTCCACCCCGCTTGAAGTAGACGTTCTTCCTGTGGATCTGTTTCAAACCAATGTTGGCAAACTTCACCAGCTCCAGCGTGGAGTTGGTCGGGAAAGGCAGCTTTATCTGTATTGAGGGGTAATATTGGGTTTCTGTTTCCTTGAAGCGGTTTGTTTCGAGGAAAACGACCATCCTTTTGCAGAGCGATCGCTGCTCCCTCAACTTTTCGGCACTCATGGCGGTAAAGGTGGTGATGCGTTCCCTGACCTCATCAAAGGAGCGAAGATCTGTCTCGAAAGTGCGTGTAGTAGCGATGCTCATTTTCTTTTCAACCGGAACCATCTCAAGGGTCGGGATGCCTTTTAAATCCTTTTGCAGATGCAATCCGGTAATCGTCATGCTTTTCAGCACCCAGGACTCCGGTAGTTGCACAAAATCCAGGGCTTTGGTTGCACCAATCGCATAGAGCTTTTTTGCGTTCCTTCTTCCCACACCCCAGATATCCTCCACCTTCAACCATCTGAGTGCTTTGATCCTTTTCTCTTCGGTATCGATCACGTAACTCCCACCGGCCTCCCTTGGAAATTTCTTTGCGATGCGGTTGGCCACCTTCGCAAGTGCCTTGGTCGGCGCAATGCCAATGCTGATGGGAATACCCGTTCCCTTCTCTACCTGCGACTTCATCTGCAGGCCATACTGTTGCAAATCCACGTTGATTCCTTCCAGGTTCAGAAAACACTCATCGATGGAGTAGATCTCCTGCTCGGGGGTGAAATTGGCCAACAGGCTCATCACCCTGCGGCTCATATCGCCATAGAGCGGGAAGTTCGCCGAAAACACCTTCACATCATTCCGTCGGAACACCGATTCAGATTCAAAGGCCGGTGTTCCCATGGGAATCCCGAGGCTTTTGGCTTCGCTGGAGCGGGCAATAACGCAACCGTCGTTGTTCGAGAGAACCACGACAGGCTTGCCATTCAGCGAGGGGTTAAATACCCGCTCGCAGGAAGCATAAAAGTCATTGCAGTCGACCAGCGCGTACATCAATGTTTGCGAATAGAATATTTAACAATACCCCAGATGATTATCCCCTGTTCGTAATTGACCTCGATGAGGGGAAAATCCTGGTTCGAGGGGACCAGGAAGCATTTCTTCTCTTTCAACTTAATCCGTTTCAAGGTAAACTCCCCATTGATAAAACAGAGGGCTATTTTGTTTTCTTCCCACTCCAGGCTTTTGTCGATGATCAGCAGATCCCCATCACTGAAATCGTTGCTCATGGAACTGCCGGCCACCCGAGCAAAAAAGGTTGTCTCCTTATGGTCGATCAACAGCTCGTCCAGGCTGATGTAATCGTGGAAGAAGTCCTCTGCCGGCGAAGGGAATCCCGCCTGAATATCTCCGATATAGGGGTATCTTTGCCCGGAGCCTTCAGGATGAATCAGTTCAATCTTCTGGGTGTTCAGTTCCTTTTGCATGAAACAAATGTAAGGTTTTTCTACTGGATGGGAATGATGATTTTCATTAAAAAAGTTTACTGGATTACTAAATAGATTTTTCAGGAGAAAACAACTCCCCACAGGGCGGTATCCTGCCGACACCCGTTGCCGGATCAATTTCTCATCACCGTTTTATCGAAAAAACACGACCGGCTGAGGCAGGAGGGAGACACGGAAAAGGCGCCTATCGGAAAAACCAATAAACGCCTGATTATCAGTGAGCGGCAAACGAGACTCGAACTCGCGACCCCCAGCTTGGGAAGCTAGTGCTCTACCAACTGAGCTATTGCCGCAAAAAACCTGTGCAAATGTAAATCTTTTTCTGTTAAAAACTCATTCTCTTTGCAGTTTATTTTACTTTTTATGCGAAAGTAATCCCTAAAATGAGTCGTATGTATCATTCCAAGCCGCCATCGGAAAATAATATTCATCATGAACTGCAGCAGCAGATTCGAAATGAAAACAAAATCTGAGGCTCCCTTCGTTTGCCATATGGAAATATTTTGAATTCAATTTGTCAAACAACACGCCGTTTTTCAGGTTAATACCCTTTGATTATTCGTCTTTTTGATATATTTTTGATAAATCAACCAATAAAATAATCATACCTCCATCATGAATCTAAAAGAATACCCTGCCGAACCATTCCGCATCAAGGCGGTTGAAACTGTAAAAATGATTACTCGCGAAGAACGTGTAAAAGTGATTAAAGAAGCCGGTTATAACACTTTCCTTATTAACTCAGAAGATGTCTACATTGATCTGCTGACCGACAGCGGAACCAATGCCATGAGCGACCGACAATGGGCAGCCATGATGCTGGGGGATGAAGCATATGCCGGTAGCAGAAACTTTCAGCATCTTGAAAAAACCATACGGGAGTATTATGGTTTCAGGTATGTGGTTCCAACCCACCAGGGACGGGGCGCGGAAAACATACTTTCACAGATTGCCATCAAACCCGGGCAATTTGTCCCGGGGAACATGTATTTCACCACAACACGTTATCATCAGGAAAGAAATGGAGGAATTTTCGTCGATGTCATCCGGGATGAAGCACACGATGCAACGCTGAATATCCCGTTCAAAGGAGATATCGATCTGCAAAAACTGCAGATGTTGATTGATGAAAAGGGTGCGGATAATATTGCATACGTATGTCTTGCTGTTACCGTGAACATGGCCGGTGGACAGCCTGTATCCATGAAAAACATGCGTGCCGTGAGAGCAATCACCCGGAAATATGGTATAAATATTTTCTACGATGCCACCCGTTGCATTGAAAATGCCTATTTCATCAAGGAACAGGAGGAGGGATTTGCAGACAAGACCATCAAAGAGATTGTGCTGGAGATGTTCAGTTATGCCGATGGCTGTACTATGAGCGGGAAGAAAGACTGTCTGGTAAACATCGGCGGATTCTTGTGCATGAATGATGAGGAGCTTTTTGAAAAAGCAAAGGAGCTGGTCGTTGTGTACGAAGGCATGCCGTCGTACGGCGGCATGGCCGGCCGTGATATGGAAGCCATGGCGGTTGGATTACAGGAATCGGTACAATTTGAATATATTGAACACCGGATAAAGCAGGTCCGTTATCTGGGAGACAAACTGAAAGCTGCCGGAATACCCATTGTGGAGCCTGTGGGAGGACACGGTGTATTTATCGATGTCCGTCGCTTCTGCCCGCACTTGTCCCAGGACCAACTTCCGGCACAAAGCCTTGCTGCCAATCTTTATGTTGAATCGGGTGTCCGCTGCATGGAGCGGGGTATTGTTTCAGCGGGGCGAAATACAAGAACCGGGGAAAACCATTTTCCTAAATTGGAGACGGTACGACTGACCATCCCTCGCAGGGTATATACATATCGTCATTTGGATGTGGTGGCCGACGCTGTAATCAACTTATATAAAGAGAGAGAGAAAATCAGAGGGTTGCGTTTTGTTTACGAACCCAAACAATTGCGTTTCTTTACTGCCCGGTTTGAGGAGATCTGAGGTTAAACGCAATGATCTGAAATGAATATATAAGATTTGCGTCCCGGAGTTTTTCCGTTCTGACAAACGAGCAGAAAAAAGAAAAAGCATGCTGCTCAAATTATGGGAAAAATTTATTATCTTTGCAGCCACAAATTCATCGGGATGTAGCACAGTTGGCTAGCGCGCCACGTTCGGGACGTGGAGGTCGGGTGTTCGAGTCACCTCATCCCGACAGACATTATCTGTAACCTGCAACAGGACTGCTTTTGAGTGGCGGCTTCAAGGTGATGCAGGGACAGAGTTCACTGAAAAAACCCAAAAAAGACGGAAGCTTCAGGCTTTCGTCTTTTTTATATGCTTACCGAAAAAAATCGAACGGGATTGAGGGGGTAATTCCTTAAGATTCTTTGGAACTATCCTTCATAATCGGTATTTCACGCTTTACACTCTGGCTTAACGAAATCATGGTTTCGGTAGCCACTACACCGGGAATCTCCTGAATGCGGTTATTCAACAGATCCATCAAATGTTCGTTATCGCGGGCATAAAGCTTTATCAGCAACGTGTAAGGGCCGGTGGTAAAATGACACTCCGTGACTTCGGGTATCTTATCGAACTCGGGAATCACATTTTTGTACATGGACCCTTTTTCCAGCTTTACACCAATATATGCACTCGAAGCATAACCCAGCACTTTCGGATTTACATGGTATCCCGAACCGGTAATAACCTCGTTTTCTATCATCCGCTGCACACGTTGATGGATAGCAGCACGTGAAACGCCACACTGCTCAGCCACATCTCTGAAAGGGATACGCGCATTTTGTGAAATAATCTCCAGAATTTGCCTGTCCAGCTTATCAATTTTCTCCATGAAAGTCTTACTTTAATAATAACACCAAAAGTAATAAAAATCCATCATATTTTGACAAAATGGAACAAATAATTTGCAAACAATGTACTTTTTTGTTCGAAATATGGGTGAGCAAGCCATCAATTTGTCGTTTTGACAATTAATTGACAATAGCTTTCGGCCACAATCCAATCGAAGGGTGTGGTAATTTTGAAGTTGCTTTCTTCCCCATGAATCAAGAGAATAGGTACCCCCTGCTTTTCAGCCACCGAGGCATCGTCGGTAAAGGCTGGGTCAAAGCCTGTTTCGTAGGCTTTTTTCAATTCTGCCCCCGGAAACACCTGAGGCGTCTGGATCACTCTCAGCTTCTCCCGGTCGATCATTCGGCTTCCGCTCTCCGTAAGCAAACGCACGCTGTTTATTTCCTCTACCACCGGAATCACACCGCAACCATGCTGCCATGCAGCCTCAAAACAACTGGCTATAAGAGCAGTACTGACAAAAGGACGGGCTGCATCGTGCACCCCCACCATCTCATCATCCTCTATCTCCCTCAATCCGTTTTTCACAGAGTGAAACCGCGTCTCTCCACCGGAAACAACCTTGTGCGGAACAGTGAAATGATGCTCTGCGCACAACCTTTTCCAGAGATACTGAAAACCATCCGGCAACACCACCACAATCTTCATTCTCACATTGTAATGGTGAAATGCCTGCAGGGTGCGCATCAGCATCGGCATACCGCCGACCGGTTGAAACTGTTTCGGCAGGTCACCACCGGCACGCAGGCCCTTTCCACCAGCAACGATGATCACACTTTCTTTTTTTTCGTTGGTCATACGATGTCGTCCAGGATTTTCTGAAGTTCTTTTTCCGTTTTCGTCAACTTCTCTTTGCAGAATATAATCAGCTCAGATGCTCTTTTCACCTTATCGATAAGGAGATCCACATCCATTTCGCCCGCCTCAATGGCCGACACGATTGATTCAAGTTCTTTTTTTGCCGAAGTATATGATAACTTTTCCATCTTGTGTCTCTTTTGATGAAGTAATAAAAATCATGAATGGTACTCTTCCAACGGATCGTCTGACAATTTTATCCCGGTAATCTGTGAAGCGGAGGTACCGTCCTTAAAGTACGTCACAATGGTATCACCCTCTTTCAAATCCTGCAGGGAGGAAATACTTTTTCCATTCTTCAGAGTGAGGGTATATCCGCGCCGGAGTACGTTCAGGGGGGAGACCATCTGCACAAATTGCTGCTTGTTTTCAATAAAGTGTCGTTGCTGCAATAGAAGCTGCTTCAATTCATGGTGCATCGAAGTCGTTACCTGCTGCACACCTGCCGTCTCTTTTTGCAACATACGCATTGACTGATGTACCAGCTCTTTGGATGTAGAGTACAAAAGGGTCTGCTCTTTCGCTGCAATCGCCTCACTCTCCAAAACAATTCTATCGCGAAGTCCGGCAAGCTCGGAAGCTGTTTTTCCTACATGGGTAATGAAAAGCTCCGCAACAGCAGTGGGTGTCTTGGCACGTGTATGCGCAACAATATCCAGTACCGTGACATCCCGCTCGTGCCCTATCCCGCTCACTACGGGAAGCGGGAACTGAGCCACATGGGCGGCTACCCCATAGGAGTCAAAGCAACTCAGGTCGGATGAGGCACCGCCGCCGCGGATAATCGCTACGGCATCGAACAGGTGTCTGTAATGAAAAATCTTTTCCAAAGCTTCAATAACCGATGCTTCACTCCGGTCGCCCTGCATGATGGCAGGAAACAATTTTGTATAAAAGGCAAGCCCTCCCGGATTGTTCAGCAGCTGATCCCGAAAATCTTCATAGCCGGCAGCCGTGGGAGAGGAGATTACGGCAATGCGGTTTGCCGGCTCCTGGAGGGAAAGTTCCTTGTTGAGTGTGAGCACCCCCTCCTCCTCCAGCTGTTTCACTACCAGCTGTCTCAAGCGGGCAATCTCACCCAGGGTGAACGAAGGATCAATATCCAGAACACTGAGGGAGTAACCATACAGTTCGTGAAAATCGACCGATACCCTGACAAGCACGTTGAGTCCCGACGCAAACGGCTGGCCGGTCTCCTTCTCGAAATAGGCAGACAGCATTTGAAATACCCCCGACCAGATCACTCCTCTGGCCTTCGCAACAATGGACTGCCGGGCCGGGTCTTTCTCAATAAACTCAAGATAGCAATGGCCGTTCCTGTTTGGGCGTACATCGCTGGTTTCGGCCCGTATCCAATATGAATCGGGCAGGTGGTTGCGAATGGCATCGCGCACCCTGAAGTTGAGTTCGGATAATGAAAGGGTATTTTCAAACATGGCCCGTGTAATTGTAAACAAAAATAGCACAATTTCACCGATAAGCCATATCTCCGGGTACGAAAAACCGGATAGACGATTGTTTATCCGGTTAATAACCTGAGGCAGGAAACAGGCCTACATACAACGGCTTATTTTTTTTTCTCAAAACTGTTTGTCATCTGCTGCACGTCCTGCAGTTTAAAATTTCCGAGAAACTGCATGACCACACTTTCATCCCCATCTCCGTCCACAACCATGATAAGTTCCTGAATGTTATCGGGTTTCCCTTTCATGAAAAAGTTGACAAGTTCGCCATCTTCCGATTTTACACGCATGAGTAATTCATATTCATTTTCTTTTATACGACTGTTCGCCATGGAGATCATCTCCCGAGAAACTTTCCTATTTCCGGAGGTAAGTATGAGTATAGAATTCAGTTTTTCAACGAAGTTTGTCACGTCTACACCGCCAAATTGCGATTTGGACTCTTTGGGCAGAAGCGACATCATGTTTTTTGATATATACACCGACGTAACTCCCTCCATATCTGCAAATTTTTCAAATGGATTCTTTTGCGCAAAAACAAATGTGGCTGCGAAAACAAATGCGAGGGTAATAATCATTTTTCTCATGATGCTATTTTCTTTAAATTGTTATTTATCGGGTAATTCAACCGAGTCCTGGCCGTGAACAGGTTTATTATTTAAAGCCTGATCAATGATGGCAAAAGCTTTATCAACATGACTATCGGCATCTTCAACAACTTTGGTTCCCTTCGAAAAGTTGTGCGAGAAGAGTCGCAACGCCTCAACAACGGCCTCCTGAGACTCCTGTGGGCTTTCAAATGATTCGGTCAGGGCTGATCGGTTGCCGGCACTTTGGTACTGGTACCAAAATCCGATACCAACAACCAATAAAACAGACGCCGCTATGCTTACGACACGTTTACGAAGTCCCATTTTCAGGCGATGCTTTGCACGCTCATTTTCTTTCCGCTCCCATGCATCAATCAACGATGCAATTTTCGGTTCCAACCCAGACGGAACTTCGGTTGTAAAAGAGGAAAGAGCGAGAAGAACGTCGCGGTCCTTATCCTGTGATACGGGAGGATTGTCTTGTGCGAAATAGCTTGCCAGGCACTCTTCCTCTTTGCCATCTGTATCGCCTCTGTAGAATTTGGCAATCAGCTTGTCGATATCTTCAATATTCATACAATTTTTCAAATTTTTCTTTAATCGTTCTTCTTGCTCTCGACAAAAGTTGACGGACATTCGCCTGCGTCAGCTTCATTGTTTCGGCGATCTGAGGAACAGAGAGATCCGTAAAATGTCGTAACCGTACCACCATTTGTTGCGACTGCGGTAGAGTGCAAAGTACGTTTTCAATGCTCCGGAGCATTTCTTTCTGTTCATTTTTTTTCTCGTCGAATTCCTCTTCAGTCAAGTCAGTTACAGAGGTAACAGACACGGTCTGCCGTCTCGTGTTATATCGATACCGGTCTAAAGCCATGTTTCTTGTTACGGAGATGATGTATGCTTCATCATTCTGCACAGCCGAAAGGGTTTCCCGTATCTTCCACAATTTTTCGTATACTTCCTGAACAATATCTTCAGAATCTTCTCTATCACCGGTAACAACAAATGAAATTCTGTAAATCAGTCCGCTGAACGGAAGAAATCTGGATTTAAATTCATTTCCGTCCATTACTCAGATTTTCAATATCCGATGGTTTGATCTTTCCTTTTAGATGTATCAATGCGGGACTGTCTCCCATAGTCATTATTACCATTTCACGAATCATATTATCCTGGAACTTGAAAAAAATACGCACCTTCTCGTCCTTCTCGTTGGAGTTGACAAAAAGTTCGTACCGATCATCTTTGAAATGGAGGGCAGAATTATTAAAACGATCTTTGACATCCTGCGTGCACTCATCAAACGATAAAGCACGGATACTTGATATTTTACTATCTGTCTCATCCATGAAGGGCCTTGCCAGCATCATCGCCAATCCGCTTAAAGTAACTTTTGACACGTTCGATTCGTGTGCGAAATCCAGGTATAGCTTATTCAGCGATGTTTGTGAATGGAGGGTTAACGCAAGTAAACTGCAAGTAAAAACCGCAAAAATTCTTTTGTCCATACAGCTAGAAATAATGGGGTTGCGAAATAGTCTTTATAATGAAGACGATCCGGTACAAATTTTGTGACAAATAAAATGTTTTTTTGACGAGAACAGCGTCAGCACGGGAAGAAAAAGCTAGAAAGAAAACCGCAATACTTGTTGAATATCGGGTGACTTAAACAGCAGATGAACAAACTTATTTGTTTTCCTTAAGGACGGAGGCACAAGAATTTTCAATGATTCCTGTTCAAAAGTGCGGGTAAAAATGAGTTGGCCTGACTCATCGAGCAGACTCACATTATAAGCATCAAAAGAGAAGTCAGGTTGTATTAAGGTGATCAGAAAATCATTTTTTGACGTGCGGGATATTGAAAAAGAGTGTTCAGCAATTGGGCTCTCTGCTACATTGAGCGTGGTCAGCATCTCTCTCATTGCCTTCTGGAAGTCAGGAATGCCATTTCCATATACAGAATCGGGAGTCAGGTATCTGTCGGACGATTCTTTGATGATCTTGATTAGCTCTGAACGATGGAGATCGGGATTCACCGACCAGAGCGACGCAATCAATCCTGCCAGGAAAGGAGACGAGAGGGATGTACCGTTGGTAATACCGATCGCGCCCTTCTGGCCGATGGTGACGGTGTTTTTCCCTACCGAAACAAGGTCCGGCTTAACGCGTCCATCTTCCATCAACCCACGCGAGCTGAACGAAGCAATGAGGCTGTCAGTACCCACAGCCCCTATTGCCAGCACATTCTTCGCATCGCCGGGGGGAGTTGTTTTCTGCCAGGGCTTGTTCCCTTCATTTCCTGCGCTCACGACAAGAATCATCCCCTTCTCAAAGGCCATATCTGCCGCAAGCGACATCATCGACACTTCTCCCGTAAGGTCGGCAAAACTGTAATTCAACTGTTCATCATCGAAATGATTGTACCCCAACGAGGTATTGATCACATCCAGCCCCAGGCTGTCGGCATATTCAATGGCCCGCACCCAGTAATCCTCCTCCACCGGAAATTCACTGGTCACATCTTCGGAGCGCAACAGCCAGTATGCAGCTTCGGGCGCCGAACCCATCATCAACCCGGGCTGATTGACGGCCATCGTGGACAACACCTTGGTTCCGTGATCGCTCATAGCAAACATATCACCTCCTGGCACAAAATTCATATAACCGCGCAGGTCGACTGTCTCAAACCAGGGAATCACATCAAAATTGGTAAATCCGGCGTCAATCACCCCCACGTCAACACCTTTGCCCTTGAATCCGGCAAGTGCCAGTTTATCGGCATTGTGCATCCTGAACTGGCCAAGGGTGTATCCAAAGGGTTGATCCATTAGGACAGCTTGTTCACAATCGGTTTTTTCCAAACGGGGACGCAACTCCGGCCGGCTTATCCGATCGGTTCCCCGCCATACATATTTCACGGTATCCACAAAAGGGAGCAAAAGTATCTCATTTATTGACAGGCTGTCCTCCACCTGTACCGTCATGGTTCGGAGCCATTTGCTATGTGAAACCACCACTCCACCCGCCTTTTCTACCAGCCTGAAATAATCAGGCGAAACAGGAAAATCAGTTTCATCGATGGGCACGTTTTGCCTTTTTTTTCTTTCGATAGCTTTTTTGGAAAGAAACTGACCGGGTTCATTGAGGGTATAGGTTGTTACACCTTTGTCTTTCAAATAAAGGCGAAACTTGTAATGCAGCGGCTGCGAGGAGGTCTGTCCGAAGGAACAGAGGAAAAAGAAGAGTAAGATCAGTGTGTATAAATATCTCATAAGCTTTAAGTTATCGCAGACAACGGGCACACTTTCCCTGTAAAGTAAATGCCTATTCCCTTCTTTGGGAAATACGACGATGCGCTGCCCCCACCCTTACGGTTAATCCTTTTGATTAAACTGATCTCTTATCTTTTGTTTTCTCTTCAGTAAAAAAAACAACAGCACAACCAGGAGCAGACCGATGCCTATCACGGCTAGATATTCACCCCACTCACCCGATGCCTTATATCGTGGATAGCTTATATAAGCCATGATTGCCATGTAGAGAAGCAATACAACGGGAAAAAGCACCTGTTTTTTTATTCTTTGGCTCATGGGGTCTTATTTCCGAAAGGGTTATTCTCTTCGTACATTGATTCGGCAAAACGCCTGATTTTCTCTTTAGAGAGCACCACCGTCAGATCTTCTTTCTCGATCATTTGCGTTGTCACAATTCGCTCCCAAAGTGTTAATTTCATTTCATTCACCTCGCCGCCGAAATAATCACGCACAACGGCACTACGCTTGAGCTCCTCCGGAAACGCTTCGTCCAGCTGCTTTTGCGCTTTTTTCCCCGTATAGGAGCAGTTGATAAAAAGGCCGAGTCGCTTGGTTGAAAGCTCGTCCAGGTGCTTCTCACAGAATGCAGCTATCTCATCCTGTATTTTTCCGGAATGAATGGAGCCGCCCACAATGACGGAATCATATTTGGTAAGATCCGGCACTATTTTCCGCTCGTTCAGGTTGCAGATATCCACTTTGCCGTCTATCAGCCTGAATAACTCACGGGCGCATTTATCGACAGTCCCGTGATTCGACGCGAAAATGATCAGCGTATTGTCCATGGATGTCAGTTCAATTTCTCCAGAATAGCCAAAAGGTATTCGTAAGACTTACCCACAGTGTCAATTTTCACGGCCTCATCGGGCGAATGCGCCCCCGTGATGGTTGGCCCAAAGGAAACGATGTCGAGCTTCTGTGCCACGTTCGACTGGATGATACCGCACTCCAGGCCGGCATGGATAACCATCACCTTAGGCCGCTGGTCGTATTTCTCCAGATAGATCCTTTCCATCAGACCCAACAATTCTGAATTGGCATTGGGTTGCCAGCCTGGATAATCGCCATCGAATTCCACCTTTGCACCAGCCAGTTGAAAGAGACTCTCCACCGATGAGCAGATCCATTCTTTTCTACTTTCGGAGGAACTGCGCACCAGCAGCTTCATCTCAATGCTTTCGTCCGATGAATGTATCATGGCGAGGTTCAGGGAACTTTCCACCACCCCGGGGAAGTCGGCCAAATAGCTGACAACTCCATTGATACAGCCCTCCACGGCATTGATCAGGTCGTCCTGAATCTCTTCGGGAAGGAGTGATGCCGGAAGATCGGCGGGTTCGGCTTTAAATGAGATGTTATCTTCGATGCCGACAAAATCTTCGCGGAAAAGCTTTTCATATTCTCCTACAAGATCCACAAGGTCGTCGGAAAGCTGCTCGGGGATAGTCAACACGACAAACGATTCCCTCGGAATTGCATTTCGGAGAGACCCTCCCTGGATGCTCGCGATGCGGGCTTCGTAATTCCTGACGACATCTTTCAAAAAGCGATTCATCAGCTTGTTTGCGTTGGCACGGCCCAAGTGGATCTGCACACCGGAATGGCCGCCCTTCAAACCACGCAAGCTAATTTTATAGGCAACATCGCCTTGATCTATAGCCCTGTCGGGTTTGAAGCCGAAAGAGATATTTACATCTCTTCCCCCTGCACAGCCAATGCACAGTTCGCCCTCTTCTTCGGTGTCGATATTCAGCATCAGTGAACCTTCCAGCATTCCCTTTTCGAGGCCGTTCGCGCCATCCATTCCTACCTCTTCGTCCACGGTAAAAAGAGCTTCAATGGCCGGATGCTGCAAGGTTGAATCTTCCAATACCGCCATCATCATGGCACAACCCACGCCATTATCTGCTCCCAATGTAGTGGAACGTGCTTTTATCCAGTCTCCATCGATCACGGTTTCGATGGGATCGGTGGCAAAATTGTGCGTAACATCAGCATTTTTTTGCGGAACCATATCGAGATGTGATTGCAATATCACCGTTTTAGCAATTTCATACCCTTTCGTAGCCGGTTTTTTGATCAACACATTACCCGCCTTATCCTGAATTGTCTCCAGATGAAGCGATTGACCAAAGTCCATCATGAACCGGGTCACCTGCCCCATCTGCCCTGTCGGACGAGGAATTTGGGTTAGGGAGTGAAAATGTTTCCACACATTTTGTGGATTTATACTGAGTATTTCTGCTGTAGCCATATTGTTGATCAATTTAAATATTTTTTCCGTAGATGTCCTGATTTTCTCTTTTCACATAAGGCATGGCGATCACGCCGAAAAGTCCGTAAAGGATTTGCCAAACCGACTGGATGGTGAAAACAGCTCCTGCAAAAGCCAGTGCCTGATTTTCAGCCACACCCAGTATTAGAAGCGAGGAGATGACCATAAAATGCCAGGGGCCAATTCCACCCTGTACCGGCACAGAGATACCGATATTGGTCATCGCAAATACAATCAATCCCGCCAATGGGCCAAGATCTCTGGTGAAATCGAACGCATAAAAGCAAATGTAAAAATACAAATAAAAACAGAACCAAAGCAGGATCGTGTAAATAATTATGCGCCACTTCTCCTTCATCTTCCCGATGAGCTTCAGGTCATACTTCACAGTGTTGAAAAAATCCGTTATCTTCACCATGAAGTTCTTCTTCCGGAGAACAGTCAGCAGCAACACCACAATCAACAGCAATGCTCCCAAGATCACATATACCCATACAGAAGAAAAAATACCGGAGACATTTACTGCAAACTGAGGGTTATTTTGAAAATAGGATACAAAAAAGTCAATATAAAGGGCCACGCTAACAAACACCACCAGCAGCCCCGCCACGACGTCGACAACCTTATCTACCAGGAAAGTTTCGAGTGTTTTGCTAAAGGGTATTTTATCATATTTGCTTACTACCCCACATCGCCAGATGTCTCCCGCGCGGGGCAGCACAAAGTTAACCGCATAGTTGCCCAGTGTGGCATTCACAATACTGGCCCGGGGAGGGTGATAGCCAAGAGAATTCACAAACAGCTCCCATCTTAATCCCCGGATAGTGTTTCCCAATAGTCCGAACACAAGAGAAACAGCGATAACACCAAAGTTGGCCGATTGTACGATCTCCCACAACTCACCCATATCGGTATTGCGGTACATGGCCCATATAATTAATAATCCCAGGAACAGCGAAAGCACTGTCTTCAGCACACTCTTCACGGATTCTGCATTTATTTTCACCTCTCAGCGGTTTATTATCTTATACAACTTAATTATAACCATTACACAAAGATGTTCAAACACTTATTAATCAACAATTGTATCTTGTTTTTTAGTTGATGTATGAATCAATTTAGATAATAAAATGTTACCTTTGTGGCCGTAAAGATAAGGAATAAACGCCATATTGCAATGATTCCGGTAAGAGCAAAAAAAAACCTCGGACAGCATTTCCTTAAAGATAAGGAGATAGCAGACCGCATTGCGGCCACCCTCGATGATTTCTCCTCCCTCCCAGTACTGGAGGTGGGGCCGGGCACCGGTATGCTCACACAGTTTCTTCTTCAACGAGAAAGGGATCTTACCGTGGTGGAGATCGATCGCGAATCCATTGATTACCTGCACACACATTTTCCGGAACTACAGGACAGGATCCTTCAGCAGGATTTTCTTCGGATGAATCTTTCAAAGTACTACAATGGCGAATTTTGCGTGATAGGCAATTACCCCTATAATATCTCCTCTCAAATTTTCTTTAAAGTGATCGAGCACAGGGAACAGATCCCCTGTTGTTCGGGAATGATTCAAAAGGAGGTCGCTGAACGTATGGTAGCCTCACCCGGCAGCAAGTCCTACGGTATTTTAAGCGTATTGCTGCAGGCTTGGTACGATATAGAGTACCTGTTCACGGTGAACGAGCAAGCGTTTATCCCTCCGCCTAAGGTCAAATCGGCGGTTGTGCGGCTTACGCGAAACAGGCGAAAGCAGCTCGACTGCAATGAGAAGTTATTCAAAACAGTAGTGAAGACGAGCTTTAACCAACGGCGAAAGATGCTTCGCAACTCCATCAAATCACTACTGACCGACGAGAGCCCCCTGCCCGACGACCCCATGCTTACAAAACGGCCCGAGCAACTGTCGATAAAACAGTTCGAACAGCTTACCAATATGCTGGAACCGCTGGTCAGACAGGCTCCTTCGGAAGAGAAAAATGACTGATTATTCACGATTCAAAAAATGAGATCATGGCGGAAATTAAATTATTCTATCATAAAGACGGCATCGTCAGACTGAGCCGCAGCCTCGATTTCCTAAAATCTAACCCCATACAGAACTTCCTATGGATCGACCTCAACGACGTGGACGAAGAGGTGGAAAATGAACTGGAAGACTTCCTGAAGATATACATCCAGGAAGAAGAAGAGATGATCGAGATTGAGATGTCTTCGCGCTATATCGAAACAAACGACACCCTGGTAGTCAACTCCAACTTTCTATTATCGAATTTCGAGACCGACCCCGTATCATTTATCCTGAAAAACAACATATTGGTCACTGTCCGTGGCGAAGAGCTGATATCGTTTCATGAGACGGTAAAAAAAATATCGGCCAACCCGAAAAACTACCCTACCGGGGCACATGTGCTTGTGGCGTTGCTGGAAACACGGGTAGAATTCGACGCGGACATGATTGAGAACATGACACAGAAGATTACCCAGTTGAGTAACTCCCTCACCCTGCAGGAGGCGGACGAGGAACTGCTGTCAGAGATCAAGAACCTGCAGGAAAAAACCATGTTGCTACGTGAGAACATCATCGATAAACAACGTGTGGTATCGAGCATGCTGCGCAGTGAATTTATCTCCTCGGAGCTTCAACCAAAGCTCACCATCATCATCAAAGACATCAACTCGCTGGTGGAGCATATCAAATTCAGCTTCGACAGGCTGGATTATCTGCAGGATACTTTTCTGGGTTATGTAAACATTGAACAGAACAAGATCATCAAGATCTTTACCATTGTCTCCGTCATCTTCATGCCACCTACCCTTATCGCGAGTATTTACGGAATGAACTTCACCATCATGCCTGAGCTGGACAAAAAATGGGGTTATCCGGCAGCCATCCTGTTCATGGTGCTCTCGTCGCTGTTCATTCTCTACTTTTTCAAAAAGAAAAAGTGGTTGTAACCCAAACTTATTCCAGCATAAAATGAATACCCGGTTGTTTCTCCGGGAAAAGCAAACAAAAAGGCTCCTCGAGTACAGAAGTACGATAACCCAGTAAGAGTTGCGCCAGCTCTCTGACATCCGCATGGAGCAGAGGCTGAGTGGCGGGGTTGTGTGTGTCAGCTATTCCACCGGAGATCGTGAAGGCGCCATTATTCTCCCGAAGCAAATTGTCCCGCACAATCACAGAAAATGAATTTCGCCTGTAACGGCTGGCAAAAAGGCTGCACAAACGCCGGGCATCGATCACGCGCGCCATACCCATCAGGTTCTTTTTGGGAGGGAAACCGAAAAGCGCCGCCTCCTCCACCATGGCACAAAAATCATCAAATGTTTTTTGCACAGTCATATCTTTTTGCCGAAAAAGGGCATCAAATTCAAGGTAGGCAGCATGCAAGCTGCCCGGATATTGTCTTGCAAGTTTCTCCAGAGAGGGCAAGATTTCGACTCCTGCATCGAACGTCCTGGCAAACCCATATTTACTGTAAAACTGCAACAGCCATTCTTCCTGAGGTACCAACAGCATCAATGGCACGCATTTTTTACGCGCTTCCTCGAAGCTGCGCAGTAGCAACTCTCTTGCATATCCTTTCTTTCTGGCTTCGGGCAAAGTGGATACCCCCGAAAGGTAGATCACAGGGATCTCCGTACCGCAGAAGGTGAACTGATAGGGCAGCATCTGCAGGGAAGCGACTGCCTTATTTCCTTCCATATACAGGAGAGTCTGATCGTTCCGGTATTTGTGGCGAAAGTAAATTTCCATATAGTCATCCGGATCGCCGAAAACAGTCTTCCACATGTCCCATACCTGCTGTTTAGTTGTATCGTTGGCAAATTGAATCATGTGCGATCAAATTTACGTTGTAAAAACTCAGTCGTCGAAGCAGGCTTAGCTTTTGACTCTCGCGTTATATTTCTCCAAGATAATATCTGGCTGATAAGAGAGCTTGGCCTGACGCAAATTGTCTATTCCCATATCTTCTTCCCGATTCACATAAACAAATCCGGTTGCTTCATTTTCAACAAATTGCTGATTGATGATATTGTATGCACCGTGAATGGTTGTAAACGCTTTCTCTACGTGGACAACGACAGTATCGTGCGTAAGAGGCTCACCGATGGTAAAAGCGGCTATTTCGTTGTTCACACAGATAAGCCCTCCTCTTAAATTCAGGCATTCAAAATTTTCGAGCATCTGCGTAGTAGCGTAATCATCAAAGACAAGGGATGGGTCTTTCTCTTCGCCATTCAACTGCATCCACTTGTCGAGCATGCTTTTGCATTCACTTACCAATTGGGGATTGCCGGTCAACGATTTATATTTCCACTCGTTCTCTCTTTTAAAACGATTGATGTGATTCCGTTTGCTCTGCAGCTTCTTCCCTTTGAGATGGATTAGCTTTTCTGTTGTGTAGATATAATCCGACACACTCCTGTTAAGCTTATATTCGAACACACCGGGCATTGACTCCTCAATCTCCTCAATCATCTCCTGTGTGAGCCCTCTGATCTGAAAAAGGGTGTCAAACTGGCTATGATCGTCCATGATGCTCGCGATACTTTCTTTCACATCGCCGGCACCGATAGGCTTCAGGTAAGAATTACGGCCGTTATTGTCTTTAAAGCGAATAAACAGCCAGCCATCTTTCACAGCAAACTGCGTATCAAACTTTCTCCCCCAGGCATACAAGTTGGTGAAACAGAGGTCCGAGGCCCTGTAATTTTGATTTTCGAGATACGAATTAATTGTTTCTCTGTCTTTTAATTCAATAGTTTTAAATGTAAGCATAAGATAACGGCTTTCTTTATCTTGTTTTGTGTGAATTATTGTTGTAAAATCGAAATATCAAATTGAAGTAAATCTTGCGTAAAGATAAAATAATGATTGAACAACCCTTTTTCAGGCTAGCTTGAAAAAACATTGCCGGCCATTGGTTATTTATCAAAATAGACAAAAACTAAACTTGTCCGGATAATGCCATAGCAAGTAAATATCCAGCTAAGGTAAACAAACACTACCAATAAAAGTTTACCATTGATGATCGATAAAAATGATTCAACCGGTCACCTTACTTCAATAACGCAGTATTTTCTCTAAAAATCGCCAGTAAACATCTTAGTAGCAACGAAAAAATGCTTCCTCCGGCGGCTTTACATATACGAATAAAATAACGAATGCGCAAAACAGGCATATTTACTGCCTGACCATACGGGTGTTAATAGATTCTCCTGAACAATTGCGGGATAAAAACAACAATTCAGAGACCCAAATACCATTTAGCTATAGAAAAATAGATAAGCACGCCTGATATATCGGCAATCGATGTAATCAAGGGAGCACTCGCTGTAGCAGGGTCCAGCTTAAAGCGAGTAAACACAAAAGGAAGAAGCATTCCGACCATACTTCCCACAACTACAGCCAAGACCATGGTAAGGGCAACAACCGGAACGATATCAGGAGAGCGCCAGCTTGCCACCAGCGATACACCGGCCGCCATACTTACCCCGAGAACCAAGGCAACGACAAATTCCTTACCCAATAACCTCACCCAATCTCTTCGCTGCACGTCACCTACGGCAAGAGCCCTGATTATGAGTGTAGCTGATTGGGATCCGGCATTTCCCGCACTGTCAATTAACAACGGCAAAAAGAAAACCAGTGCCACAACAGACTCAATAAGATGTTCAAAGCGTGAAATAGCTGCTCCCGAAAAAATATTTACGAAAACAAGGGCCATAAGCCATACAATGCGCTTCTTGTACAGGAAAGACACCGAAGCATGAAGTGGGTTGATTTTCGCATCTTCAACGGCACCAAACTTATGAAAATCTTCTGTTTCTTCCTCTTCGGCAACATCAAAGATATCGTCAATAGTTACAATACCCAACAGGGTTCCGCCCGTATCGATCACGGGAAGAGCGGTTCTGTTATAATCTTTAAAAATCCTGATCGCCTTTTCCTGATCATCATAGGCACTTAATGATAAACATTTCTCACCGATCAGATTTTCAATCCGCACATCAGAGCCGGAGATCAATACATCACGGATAAGAATATCATCAATAAGCTTCCATTCATAATCCACCACGTATATTACATCTAACGTCTCCGCATCTCTTCCAAACTTGCGAACATGCTGCAAAGTCTCTTCAACTGTGAAGAAGGATTTGACTGCCACGTACTTTGGAGTCATCAGGCGACCAATACTATCCTCCGGGTAGCCAAGAAGCTGTATAGCAATACTCCTATTCTCAGGACTCAGCATCTGCATGAAGCGCTGAGCTACCTGACCGGGAAGTTCCTCAAAAAAAGCAGTCCGGTCATCAGGATCCATATCATTCATCAGATCTGCCACTTTTTTCGCATTATTGGCTAAATCAGAAATAATCTCTCCCTGCTTTATGGGCGAGAGCTCCTGAAACACGTCTTTAGCCTTTTCACGCGGCAAAAACCTGAAAAGGACGGCAGAGTCGAACTCTCTGCTATGTTCAATGAGGAAAACAATCGAAGGATTGTCCAGTGACAGCAGTTTCTCCTGGAGAATACTCCAGGACTGTTCTTTAATTAGTTTGCGGAATTGTGTTAATTTTTCATCCATTTCTACCTCCTAACCTAAGAGAATGAATACGACATAATACGACTGCGCTTAGACCACAGTGTATAATAACTGAAATTTGTCTGCCCGACAAATTACTTTTCTTAGCGTGGAGTGATTTGCTAAGGAACAGGGTACATCACATGATTAAAATTTCCTGAAGCCTACTATTTCTCTTACGTCAGCAATTGTTTTCCGGGCATTTTCGCGGGCTCTTTCAACTCCATTGGACGTCACCTTCCGCAAATAAGCATCGTCTTTTTCAATTTCGAGCACCCGTTCACGGATAGGTAAGGTCACTTTGATGATATCCTCGGCCAATTGCTTCTTGAGATCGCCATAACGTATTTCACAATTGTTCCATTGATTATCGAAATGCTGCACCACATCGGGCGCAGACACCACACGGAGGATCGTGAAAAGGTTTTCAATGTAATCGGGCTTCGGTGAATTCGGGGTGATAGGACCGCTGTCGGTCAGCGCTTTCTTCACCTTCTTTTCAATTTCTTTCGGACTATCGGACAGATAAATGGCGTTTCCTTCCGACTTACCCATTTTTCCACTACCATCCAGTCCCGGGATCTTAACCAACTCCCTGCCAAAGTTGTATGCCACCGGCTCCTTGAAATACTCTACCCCGTAGAAGTTATTAAAGCGGCGCGCAAACTTGCGTGTCATCTCCAGATGCTGTTCCTGATCCTTTCCAACAGGCACCTTGTCGGCATTGTGGATAAGAATATCTGCCGCCATCAGAGTTGGGTACGTCAGCAACCCGGCATTCACATTTTCGGGTTGCTTGCGGGCTTTCTCTTTGAAGGAAGCCGTTTTTGCCAATTCTCCCATATAGGCATGCATATTCAGATAAAGATAGAGCTCGGCAGTTTCATGCAGGTCACTCTGCACATAGATTACCGACTTTTCCGGATCAATGCCAGCGGCAAGATAATCCACCAGCACGTTCTTCACGTTAGCGTGTAAAGACTTCGGGTCAGGGTGAGTGGTGAGAGAATGTATATCGGCAATAAAAAAATAACACCTATTTTCGTCCTGCATCCGTATAAAATTACGCAATGCACCAAAATAATTCCCTAAATGCAACTTCCCTGTCGAACGAATGCCACTTAAAACAATATCCATGATCTGTTGAAATGAATTGAACGTACAAAGATAACAAAATATCGGCAAAAAAGAGTATGCTTTACTGTACAACCATTCGAAAAACAATACTGATTCTAAAATACCGCAATTAAAGAAATATTTCCGCAAATAGTTCTTTTTTGATGTTTAAAAGTACTATTTTTGCACTTTGAACATCATGTCATGCATGAGACCATGCAGACAATCAAAAGTATTCGATCAATAAGCAACAAATCATCAAAAATAATTTAAAATAGAACTTTATGAGTTGGTTAATCAAATCATCCATCGGACGGAAGTTTACACAAAGTATTTCCGGCCTTTTTCTGATTCTGTTCCTGCTGTTCCACATGTCTATGAACGTGGTGCTCATCTTCAGCTATGATGCCTACGATTTCATCGCCAATGAAATCCTTGGCGCCAACTGGTGGGCTGTTTTAGGAACGGCAGTTATTGCCTTGGGCATGGTAATTCATGTCGCCTATGGAATTATTCTAACGCTGCAAAACCGGAAAGCCCGCGGCAGAGACAAATATGCATCGTCCAGCAAAACGCCCGTAGCCTGGTCCTCCAAAAACATGTTCGTCCTGGGTTTGTTTGTGCTGCTTTTCCTCTTCCTGCATCTTTATCAGATGTGGTACCAGATGCAGTATAAAGAACTGCTCATGATCGAAGGTGCCCGCACCGACGGTGCTCAACTGGTAGAGGAAGTATTCTCCAATCTCTGGGTTGTAGTTGTATACATAATCGCTTTCGTCTCATTATGGTTCCATCTGACCCACGGCTTCTGGAGTGCACTTCATACCGTTGGCTGGAACAATACTGTCTGGATGAAACGAATAAAAGTGATCGGCAATATCTTCTCCACCATCATTTCTCTGGGTTTTATTGTCGTGGCTATTGCCGTTCATCTGGGATACTCCAACATATTAGGATAACTAAAGAATTTGAATATTATGAATAAAATAGACTCAAAAATACCCAAGGGGGCGCTCGCTGAAAAGTGGACCAACTACAAGAACAATCAGAAGCTGGTGAATCCGGCAAATAAACGTCGACTCGACATTATTGTCGTGGGCACCGGATTGGCCGGCGCATCGGCTGCCGCATCGCTGGGAGAGATGGGATTTAACGTGCTCAACTTCTGCATTCAGGACTCGCCACGCCGTGCTCACTCCATCGCCGCACAGGGAGGGATCAACGCAGCCAAAAACTATCCCAACGATGGCGACTCGGTATATCGCCTTTTCTACGACACCATCAAGGGAGGCGACTACCGTGCCCGCGAAGCCAATGTGTACCGGCTCGCCGAAGTATCGAACAGCATTATCGACCAGTGTGTGGCACAGGGTGTTCCCTTTGCCCGCGAATATGGCGGATTGCTGGCGAACCGTTCTTTTGGCGGCGCGCAGGTATCACGTACATTCTACGCCCGTGGACAGACCGGACAGCAGCTACTGCTAGGTGCTTACTCGGCATTGAGCCGCGCTGTTCACAACAAACAGGTAAAACTATACACACGTTATGAGATGGTGGATCTTGTCATCATCGACGGCCGTGCCCGCGGGATCATTGCCCGCAACCTGGTAACCGGAAAACTGGAACGATTTGCCGCACATGCCGTGGTAATCGCCACCGGCGGATATGGGAACACCTTTTTCCTCTCCACCAACGCGATGACCTCCAACGGTTCGGCAGCATGGCAGTGCTACAAGAAAGGAGCCTATTTTGCCAATCCATGTATGGCCCAGATTCACCCAACCTGCATCCCGGTACACGGTGAGTTCCAGTCGAAACTTACACTGATGTCGGAATCGTTGCGTAACGACGGTCGCATCTGGGTACCTAAAAGGCTGGAAGATGCCAAAGCAATTCGCGAAGGGAAACTGAAACCGACAGACCTAAAGGAAGAGGATCGTGACTACTACCTTGAACGTCGTTATCCGGCATTCGGAAATCTTGTACCGCGCGACGTAGCATCGCGCGCAGCCAAAGAACGTTGCGACGCAGGATATGGCGTTGGATCAACAGGACTGGCTGTATACCTCGACTTCGCGGAAGCTATCGGACGGCTCGGGAAAGATGTGGTGGAAGCCCGTTACGGGAACCTGTTCCAGATGTATGAGAAGATCGTGGACGACAATCCCTATGAAACCCCAATGATGATCTATCCTGCCATCCACTACACCATGGGCGGCATCTGGGTAGACTACGAGCTGATGAGTACTGTCCCCGGCTTGTTTGCCATTGGCGAAGCCAATTTCTCAGACCATGGTGCAAACCGCCTCGGCGCTTCGGCGCTTATGCAGGGACTTGCGGACGGATACTTTGTGCTGCCCTATACGATACAGAATTATCTGGCAGACCAGATCAATGTTCCGCGCTTCAAAACGGATGCTCCGGAATTCGACCAGGCCGAAAAAGAGATCAACGACAAACTTGACCGGCTGATGAAGATCGGGGGAAAACACTCCGTAGATCATATTCACAAGAAGCTGGGACATATCATGTGGGATTTCGTGGGAATGGGACGCAATGCTGAGGGGCTGAAGAAAGCCATCGAAGAGCTGAAAGAACTCAAAAAGGACTTCTGGACCAACCTGCGTATTCCTGGAAACAAAGAAACACTCAACGTAGAGCTCGAAAAAGCACTCCGCCTGGCCGATTTCATTGAGATAGGCGAGCTGATGGCTCACGACGCTCTCGACCGCGAAGAGTCGTGCGGTGGTCACTTTCGGATTGAACACCAGACAGAAGAAGGCGAAGCAATGCGTCACGACGATAAGTTCTCTTACGTCTCCTGCTGGGAGTACCAGGGAGAGGACAATGATCCGGTGATGTATAAGGAACCGCTGGAATACGAATTTGTGGTTCGTCAGCAGAGAAACTACAAATCGTAAGGTATTTTTAAACGATTCAAAAACAACCAATCATGGATAAAGATATCAATATAAAAGTAAAGGTCTGGCGCCAGAATGGACCCAAAGACAAAGGGCATTTTGAGACTTACCCGCTGGAAAACATCTCACAGGGTAGTTCTTTCCTGGAAATGCTCGACATCCTCAACGAGAAACTTATCAACGAAGGAAAAGAGCCGGTAGTGTTCGATCACGACTGCCGCGAAGGTATTTGCGGCATGTGCAGCCTGTACATCGATGGACATCCTCACGGGCCGGACGAAGGCATCACCACCTGCCAGCTGCATATGAGACGCTTCAACGACGGTGACACCATCACCGTGGAGCCGTGGCGTTCCGCCGGATTCCCGATCATCAAAGATTTGATGGTCGACAGATCGGCCTTCGATAAGATCATCCAGGCAGGCGGCTACATTTCGGTCAACACAGGAGGTATACCCGATGCCAATGCCATACCCATTCCGCGCGACGACGCCGAATTGGCAATGGATGCAGCTGCCTGCATCGGTTGCGGAGCCTGTGTGGCTGCATGCAAAAACGGGTCAGCCATGCTCTTCGTTTCGGCCAAGGTAAGCCAGTTTGCCCTGTTGCCGCAGGGACGTGTGGAAGCTACCCGCCGTGCCAAATCGATGGTCGCCAAGATGGATGAATTGGGATTCGGTAACTGTACCAACACAGGGGCTTGCGAAGTGGAGTGCCCGAAAAACATATCCATCAGCAATATTGCACGGCTGAACAGGGAGTTTCTGAAAGCCAAGTTGAGGGACTAAAAACCCCAAAGCTCATATTGAGAAAGCGTTACCTCTCTTTCTGAAGAGTTGGAACGCTTTTCTTATATAGCTTTAATCTTCTTTAACAACCTATTTTTGCTCTATTTTGTTAATCAGGTATCACAAGTAGTGATTTGTGATGAGTTCAACGATCAGCAAATATTATTACCGCTGAACGGTACAGGCGTAGACCATAAATTTCGTGTTATATGCGGTAGAGAAAAAGCAGAATGGAATGTTTTACCTAAAATGGACAAAATGAAAACAAAAACAACAATCAAAACAGGCATGGCCATTATATTGCTGTCCATGCTCAGCGTTCCTGCCTTCTCACAGATCAGGTTTGGTGTAAAAGCTGACGTGGGATTGAATAACCCAAGCTTCAGCAGTGACGCACTCAAGGTTGAAAATATGACATCGTACAGTATCGGCCCCTCCATTGAAGCCATGTTTCTTCCATTGGGAGTAGGTACCCTCGGCATAGAGGCCTCCCTTCTCTATAACGACAATCGCATGACAATTGCCCGGCTCTCGGGTGAAGGAACCGCTGCCGACAGGGATGTTTCAAACCGCTACCTGATACTCCCGGTAAATGCAAAGTTGAAGTTTGGAACAGGGATGCTCCCACTCAGACTCTACGCTGCAGCAGGCCCCTACGCGGGATATCTTATTCAGGGCGATGAAATCGATTTAGGACAGACCGCCGATCAGATAAAGGCGAAGGAGTTCCAGGCAGGCGTCAACTTGGGCCTTGGCTTTGAAGTGTTTAATATGATACAGGTAGGCGTAAACTACAGAGTTCAGCTTACCGACAATTATTCCATGGATGAACCGGACTGGGGTGATCCTCTTAACGGCAAATCAGAGATTTGGAGTATTACCGGGGCAATCTATTTCTAATGCATGTATGCTGATGTAATACTTCCGCTTCCGCTCGCCGATCTGTTCACCTACGCCATTCCGGAGGAGATGCAACCGAAGATCGGCGTTGGATTCAGGGTAATTGTCCCTTTCGGGAGCCGAAAGCACTACACCGCCATCGTTGCACATATTCACCGGGAAGCGCCGGAGAATATGGAAATAAAACCGATTTACTCCCTCATTGATTCACACCCGGTAGTGAATGAACAACAATTGAAGTTGTGGGAGTGGATCTCTTTTTATTATCTCTCTCCTCTAGGTGAAGTCTACAAAGCGGCCTTACCCCCCTCAATGAAACCACAGGATCTGCTTGATTCTTATACTCCTCATACCGAAACTTTCCTGCAGATAAACCCGATGTTAGACACGAAATCTGTGCATGAACTGGTGGGAAGGGCAAAAAAACAACAGGCACTCCTGGAGAAAATAAGGCATTTCCTTTATGATAACGGGGCAGAGCGCATCAGTAAAAAGCAGGTTTCCGGGCTTAGTGCATATTCACCTTCTGTCCTGAACGGATTGCTGCTAAAAGAGATCCTTCTCTCCTTTCGCGTAGAAACAAGTCGGCTCGACACAAATATTGTACCAACGCGTGCACCCTATCCGCTGAATGGACATCAACACGAAGCGTTTCTCAATATCAGCGAATGCTTCCGTCACAAACAGACCTGCCTGCTGCACGGTGTCACCTCAAGCGGTAAAACAGAGATCTATATACATCTCATTGCACAATTCCTGGCAGAGGGGAAACAAACGCTTTATTTGCTGCCGGAGATCGCACTCACCACACAGCTCACGCAGCGATTACAGGCAGTGTTCGGCACCCGGCTGGGTATTTATCATTCCCGCATCAACGACAACGAACGTGCAGAGATCTGGCAGAAGATGTTGTCATCACACCCCTACGAGATCATTATTGGTGTACGCTCCTCGCTGTTTCTTCCCTTTCAACAACTCGGGCTCGTGATCGTGGATGAGGAACACGAAAGCAGTTACAAACAGCAGGATCCTGCCCCCCGGTACCATGCACGAGATGCAGCTGTCATGCTGGCTCATTTTTTTGGAGCAAAGACATTGCTGGGATCGGCCACTCCATCAATAGAATCCTATTATAATTCACAGACAGGCAAGTATGGGCTGGTCACACTTACCGAACGATTTAACAATTCAATGATGCCGGAGATCCGGCTTGAAAACACACGGGAGTTGCGTCGCAGAAAAAAAATGAAGTCACTGCTCTCCCCCCTGCTTATTGAACTGATCGATTCGGCTTTAAAGAACGACGAACAGGCAATTCTCTTCCGCAACAGGCGGGGCTTCGCACCAATGATTGCCTGCAGCCAGTGTGAATGGACACCCAAATGTGTTCGTTGCGACGTTTCACTCACCTACCATAAAAGAATTAACAGACTGGTATGTCATTATTGCAACAATGCATATACAGTCCCTGCAACATGTCCGTCCTGCCATCAAAAAAGTCTGGAGCCAATGGGACTGGGAACGGAAAAACTGGAAGAAGAGGTTTCCCGGCTTTTTCCGGGTAGTGTGGTAAAAAGGATGGATTTGGACTCAACCCGAGGAAAGGAGAGTTACGCACGGATCATACAAGACTTCCAGGAACAGAAGATTCAGATACTGGTAGGGACACAGATGCTTTCCAAAGGACTGGATTTTGATCACGTGAAAGTAGTAGGAATCATTTCTGCAGACTCGTTGCTCAACTACCCGGATTTCCGTTCTCACGAACGGGGCTTTCAACTGATGACACAGGCAGCAGGCCGGGCCGGAAGAAAACAGCAGCAGGGAACAGTCATCATTCAGAGTGCTGATCCCGGACACCCCATTTACACCTTTGTAACCAAAAACGATTACGCAGGTTTCTATAATACCCAACTCGAGGAACGAAAATTATTCCGATACCCGCCTTTTTACAGATTAATTCGCATCTTATGCAAGCACAAGGATGCAGGAAAGACCGAGAAGGCTGCCTTACGTTTTGCGGAACTAATCAGGATGTCTTTGCACGAACGGGTTCTGGGACCCAACAAACCCCTTGTGGGACGCATACAACTGTACCACATTCGCGAAATTTTATTGAAACTGGAGAATGGACTACCCTTACAGCAGGTACGAGAGATCCTGAAAAAAGCAGAAGTCATGCTGCGCCAGGAACATGATTTAAAACATGTTATCCTATATTACGACGTGGATCCGCTATAAATAAAAAAAGCCGGAGGTTCTCTCGAACCACCGGCTCTTTTCTATCCATTGTTCCACAGGGTGGAATCTATTTCATTTCAATTTCTTCTTTCAGGTCTATTTCGTTTCCTTCATGGTCGTAAAAAGTATACTGCAGGAACCCGAGCTTCTGATCGGGGATAATTTTCATTCCCACATTAAATTTTTTCTTCCACTTATACTTCAACGAAAACCAACCCTGCTGAACATACGCTGCAACATAGGGGTGTATGTGCAGACTGAATTTCTTCACTTTTAACTTGTTGACCAAATAATCGATTTTCCCTTCCAAAGTGTCGGTGAAAAGTATCGACGATTTAATCTTTCCTTTACCAAAGCAAGTGGGGCATACTTCGCTTGTGGTAACTTCCATTTCGGGTCGAACACGCTGACGCGTGATCTGCATTAAGCCGAACTTACTCAATGGCAAAATGTTGTGCTTAGCTCTATCATGGGCCATTAGCTCCTGCATTTTGGAGAGAAGCTTATTCCGATGATCAGCCTTGCTCATATCGATGAAGTCGATGACTATGATGCCGCCCATATCCCGCAATCGCAATTGGCGGGCAATCTCTTCTGCGGCAGCCACATTTACTTCGTAGGCACTCTCTTCCTGACCAAGTTTCGATTTGTTGCGATTGCCGCTGTTTACGTCAATCACATGCAACGCTTCGGTGTGTTCAATAATCAGATAGGCACCGTTTTTGAATGTTACAGTTTTACCAAAGAGCGATTTTACCTGTTTTGTAATGCCGAAATTATCCAAAATTGGCAATGCACCGTTGTAATCCTTTACAATGTTTTTTCTTTCCGGTGCAATAATGCTCACATATTCGGCAATTTGCTTCGATACATTTTTGTCGTTGACATGTATCTGCTCGAAAGAAGGATTAAAAATATCGCGTAACAGCGCTACCGTGCGTCCTGTCTCCTCAAAAATGAGGGAGGGAGCTTTCGCTTTCTGTATCTTGCCGATATTGTCTTCCCATTTCTTGACCAGCACTTTTAGCTCTGCATCAAGGTCGGCTACCCTTTTACCCTCGGCATTGGTGCGAATGATAACACCGAAATTCTTGGGCTTGATGCTTTGTATGAGCTGCCTGAGTCGTGCGCGCTCTTCGCGCGATTTGATTTTTTGCGATACCGACACCCGGTCAATAAATGGAATCAACACCATAAACCTTCCGGCGAACGAAATTTCGGCTGTCAACCTCGGACCTTTGGTCGATATGGGCTCTTTGGCGATTTGAACCAATATTTCCTGCCCAACTTTCAAAATGTCCGAAATGGAACCCTCTTTGTCGATATCGGGTTGCAGCTTCATCTTCTGAAGCTGTGGAATCTTTTTCTTGTCTTCAACAAGCTTCTGAAAATACAGAACCGAGTTGAACTCAACCCCTAAATCCAAATAGTGAAGAAAAGCGTCCTTTTTGTGTCCCACGTTCACAAATGCAGCGTTGAGGGCGGGCATCAGCTTTTTAACTTTGCCCATGTAGATGTTCCCAACCGCAAAGGAGCCTTCCTGGCTCTCTTGTTGCAGCTCCACCAGTTTCTTGTCTTCGAGAACCGCAATGGTTATTTCTTTGGGTTGAACATCTACAACAAGTTCGCTTGTCACAATTGTTCGTTTTTTAAATGTTTATAAACTAAATCCGGATTTCTGTCTCCCAACAGAATGTGGTTCACGCCAGAACCAACCCTTTGTTTTAATACACAAAGAACAAACTTAATACCCGAAAGGTTCTTTTTAAGTTTGTCCCTGTATATGGTTTGTAAAAAAGCGTTACAGGCTTATTTCTTCTTCTTGTGCCTGTTTTTTCTCAGTCTCTTTTTACGCTTGTGTACAGACATTTTATGCCTTTTTCTTTTTTTTCCGCTTGGCATTTTAGTATCTCCTTATTAATTAAATTATTTGGTTTCTTTTACTTTCGCTACAAACGTTTTTGCCGGCTTAAAAGCAGGAATATTGTGTTCGGGAATGATAATGGTGGTATTTTTTGAAATGTTGCGGGCCGTTTTTTGCGCTCTTCTTTTTACAATAAAGCTGCCGAAACCTCTTAAATACACGTTTTCGTTGTTTGCCAAAGAATCTTTCACTACGTCCATAAAAGATTCCACCGTTGCCAATACTGATGCCTTATCAACCCCAGTGTTCTTTGCAATCTCATTTACAATGTCTGCTTTAGTCATTTTATTTATATTTTAAAATATTAATAATAATAGCGTGTGTTAATTAGTAAAATTTTGGATTGCAAATATATAGCTTTTTTTTTAACCCGTAAAATAATTGCAGGTAAATTTTCTGTTTTTGAATTATTTTCCGTAAAAATACTTTTTTTGGATTAGTTTTGTAGGTCAACAAAGAAAGAAATGAAAGCAAAAAAAAATCAATCTGACATCACCGCGACACTATTAAGCTGGTACAGTGAACACAAACGTGAGCTGCCCTGGCGTGAAACCGCAGACCCCTATCTCATCTGGGTATCAGAGGTGATTTTGCAGCAGACACGTATTGCCCAGGGGACGAGCTATTATCTGCGTTTTGTGAATCGTTTTCCCAACGTACAGATGCTAGCGGAAGCAGAAGAGGAAGAGGTGCTCAAACTATGGCAAGGCCTTGGTTATTACACACGTGCCCGAAACTTGCACGTAGCGGCGAAACAGATCATGAGCCGTTTCAACGGCATATTTCCTGCTAACTATTCCGATATTCTCTCGCTGAAAGGGGTTGGCAAATATACGGCTGCAGCCATTTCGTCCATCGCATTTCATGCTCCCTATGCTGTGGTAGACGGGAATGTGTTCAGAGTAATCGCCCGCCTGTTTGCCGTGGAAGTTCCTATTGACAACAAGGAAGGACAAAGAATTATTTCCGAAATTGCTCAATCACTTATTCACACCGGCCAACCGGGCACCTACAATCAAGCAATTATGGATTTTGGCTCACTGGTTTGCACTCCGGCACGGCCAAAATGTGCCGAATGTCCATTACAGGCAGTTTGTGTAGCATATGAAACAAAGAAGGTCTCTTATTTTCCGGTCATCCGCCCAAAGCCACCAGTAAGAAATCGTTATTTCAATTATCTCCATATCATTCAAGGTGGTAAAACGTTCATTCAAAAGAGAAACAATACCGATATCTGGAAAAACCTGTACGAATTCCCGTTGATAGAGACTCCGGATTCTGTAGATCTTTTCCAACTTTTCCAGACAAGTGATTTTCGGCATCTTTTTCCGGAAATCATTACCCTGTCGATAGATCACCGGTTCACACTGAAGCATCAACTTTCGCATCAGGCTATCCACAGCAAATTTTACAGGGTGGAGATTGCAGAAGAGACAGTCTTTACTCCACCGGAGAGACTCATCTGCATCGACGAAAAAGAGCTTTCCGGATACCCGGTTTCCAGGCTTACCGAAAAGTACATGGAAACTATTTAATGTTTTCTATTTGCCAATATCAAAATTATACTTAATTTTGCTATTATAGCGTAAAACTATTCTTAAACCAAAAAAATCTTAAGTTATGTCGGTGAACAAAGTTATTCTAGTCGGAAATGTAGGGAAAGACCCTGAAATGAAGTATTTCGACAATGATGTTGCAAAAGCGAACTTCTCGCTCGCAACCAGTGAAAGAGGGTACACCACTTCGGGCGGTACACAGGTGCCAGAAAGAACAGAATGGCACAACATTGTTTGTTGGAGAGGATTGGCACAGATCGCCGAGAAATTTGTCAGAAAGGGAACATTGCTCTACGTGGAAGGAAAAATTCGCTCACGTTCTTATGATGACCAAAACGGTGTTAAGAGATACATTACCGAAGTCGTTGCGGACAACATCGAGTTGCTGAGTCGTAAGTCAGGAGGCATGGAAGGAGAAAATGGCAGTAACAGACACGATTTTTCAAATGCTGCTGATATACCGGGAGAGCCTGATGAAATTTCCGATGTGGATGATTTGCCATTTTAAATAAAACATCGTATTTTTGCGAGAGAATGTTTTACCCTTATAGTGTAGATAAAGCGTTAAAACATTCTCTCTGTTTCATTAAAAAGTTGCCTCTTGGATCCTGACCCATTATCGTATTTATCCGTCAATCTGCCGGCATTTATCCCTGCGGTGTCCGATTACTTGTTCACTGCACTGTTGCTCCTGCTCATCCTCATCAACGCAATCATCTCGGGTTCTGAAATTGCATTTTTCACGGTCGATAAAGACTTCACCGAAGAAGTAAACACTTCAGAGAAGACCGGCAAAATCCGCATTTCCCAACTGCTCAGAAAACCGGAAAAGCTATTAGCCTCTATTGTTATTGCTTACAATTTTCTGAATGTAACCATCGTTGTTTTAATCCTTTACCTGCTAAACAGGCTGCCTTGGTTTGCCGGAAATCTGGTGGACACACTGTTACTCGAGATCATTATTCCTATCGGTATCGTCCTGCTGTTTGTAGATATTCTCCCAAAACGTTACGCCTCCTATGATCCGCTTCGGTTTGCCACCCACAACGCTCCACTGATAAAGATTGTTCATGGCATAATGAGCCCTTTCTCATCCTTGCTCGTGCGTAGCACGACCGTTTTCAACCGTTCTATCACACCGCATAAACACGAGATTTCGGTAGACGACCTTTCCAAGGCACTGGAAATCACGTCCAATGAGATTACAAGGGAGCAGGAAAAAGAGATGCTCGAAGGAATTATTCGCTTTAAAGACAAGACGGTGGACGACATCTTTGTGTCACGGTCCGATATGGTAGCCATTGACTCGCAGACGCCGTTTGCTGAGGTAATCGATTTCATTGTCGATGCTGGTTTTTCGAGAATTCCGGTGTATGAAGAGAACCCCGACAACATCAAGGGAATATTGTATGTGAAAGACCTGCTTCCACACCTTGGGAAAGCAGGCAATTTTAAATGGCAGACGCTGATACGCCCCGCCTACTTTGTTCCCGGAACGAAACGAATAGACGATCTGTTGGAGGAATTCCGTACCGATAAAAACCACATGGCCATCGTTGTGGATGAATATGGGGGAACTTCGGGACTGGTCACGATGGAAGATATTCTCGAAGAAATTGTAGGCGACATCAGCGACGAGTACGACGAAGAGTTGCCTTTCTATACGATGGCGGCCGATGGCTCTTATCTCTTCGAGGGAAAAACGCCGCTGGAGGAGTTCATCAAAATTACCGGACTGCCTGAAAAAGATTTTGAGCAGATGCAGGATGAGGTTGACACTCTCGCCGGACTGCTTCTGGAGTTGAAAGGTGATTTTCCAAAAAGGAAAGAGAGTTTCACCTATAAAAAACACACCTTCCAGGCAGAGGAGATGAGCAAAAAACGGATTACCAAGGTGCGCTATATTCCTCCAAAAAGCAAGAAAGATGCGTAAAACAAACAACCATCTCCGCTATTAATTTTACTCAATGCTCATCAGAAAAGAACATACCGAAAATGGCGGACTCCTGGGAATCTGGAAGATGGAGGAAGACAGGGAAGAGTTGCTACAGCTCTTTCCGTTTCATCTGCGCTCCGAAGCCATCACCTACCTGCACGATATCCGTTCTGAAAGTCGTTCAATTGAATGGCTTTCTACCCGGGTAATGTTGATGGAACTATTGGGGAAAGAGCAGATCATCCTAAACCGGGAAGACGGAAGTCCTTACCTTGTTGACGGAAAAACAAACATAAGCATCTCTCATACAAAAGACTATGCCACCATCCTTTTACACGAGTCGTATGCGGTAGGCATCGACATCGAAACCCGCTCTGAGCGAGTGATCAAAATTTCCGCTAAATTTATTTCCGACGAGGAATATATCGATCCGGAACAAAAAATCGTGCATCAACTGTTACACTGGTCGGCAAAGGAAAGTTTGTTCAAGCTGATGAACGAGCAGGGGATCGACTTTAGGCAACATCTATACATACACCCTTTTACGCCTGCATCAAAGGGCATAATGAAAGCTACTGAGACCAAAACCAAAGAGAACCGGTCATTCTGTCTGCATTACGAAGTTCATCCCGACTATGTACTCACCTGGACTGTCGGAAATTTAAGCAAATGAAAAAACGCCTCCGTGAGTATGTATCTCGCGGAAGCGTTCTTATTATTTAGGTAATCAAACGATAATTACACGTTCAGCGATACTCGCTTGAAGGAAGTCACCGTAAGATCCTTGTTATTTTCTTTCAAAAACTGTTCAATCGTCTTTTTCGGATCTTTTACATACTCCTGTTGGAGGAGCGCGGATTCCTTATAGAACTTCTGCAAGGCACCTTCGGCAATCCTGTCGAGTAGATTTTCGGGCTTACCGGCTTCACGCGCTTTTTCGCGGGCAATTTCAAGTTCCTTTTCTTTCACTTCAGCAGGGATGCTTTCCGCTGTAACGGCAATGGGGTTCATTGCTGCCACCTGCATGGCTATGTCTTTTGCCACCTGCTCTTCCAGGGAAGGTTGATTGAAACCAACAATGGTAGCAAGCTTATTGCCCATATGAATGTAAGATGTCACATAAGGAGCGGTGATATGTTCGTAAAAACCGAGTTCCATCTTTTCTCCTGTAGCGCCAATCTTGTCGGTGATCAACTGTGATACGGTACCGTTGGGCATTTCCACTGCAAGTAGTTCTTCGCGTGTTTCGGGCTTGTTAGCCATAGCTGCATCCAGAATCTGTTGCGTGAGAGCAATAAACTCTTCGTTCTTTGCTACGAAGTCGGTTTCGCATTGTAATGCCACCACAGCTGCAAAATCGCCTGCTGTTGCAGCCAGGACACAACCCTCAGACGCTTCACGGTCTTCACGTTTTGCTGCTACTGCCTGTCCTTTCTTACGGATAATCTCCATTGCCTTGTCGAAATCTCCGTTTGCCTCGTTAAGTGCATTTTTGCAATCCATCATTCCTGCACCGGTCATTTTGCGTAAATGCTGGATATCTGCCATTGTAACTGCCATAGTATATCTTTTTTCCTGTAGTTTACTAATTTTATTCGTCAACCTCTTCGTCCTTCGTGTATTTGCTTACTACGGCTGCCTTCATGGCTTCCGTATCTTCCTTCTTTACACGCTCTTTCTTGGCCGACTTGGTTTTACGTTCCCTGCGTTGCGGTGCATCTTCGTCCTGCTCTTCCGCAGCCGCAGCGTCAGCTTTCTCTATTTTCCGCTCGTCAAGGCCTTCTTTGATCGATTCGCTAATGTACCCGAGGATCAGTTCCACAGCTTTGGCTGCATCGTCGTTGGCAGGAATCACGAAATCAATGTTGGAAGGATCTGAGTTGGTATCCACGATGCCAAATACAGGAATTCCCAGCTTTTCAGCCTCCCTGACAGCAATCTGCTCTTTCATCACATCCACAACAAAAATCGCCGACGGAAGGCGGGTAAGATCTTGTATGGATCCCAATGTTTTTTCAAGCTTGGCTCGCTGACGGGTGACCTGCAGTTTCTCGCGTTTCGACAAGGTGTCGAACGTACCGTCTTTGATCATCTTGTCGATATTGCTCATTTTCTTCACCGCCTTGCGAATGGTAGGGAAGTTTGTGAGCATGCCGCCCGGCCAGCGTTCAATCACATAGGGCATGTTGATGCTCTGTGCTTTTTCTTCGACCACAGGTTTTGCCTGCTTCTTGGTAGCCACGAAAAGAATTTTCTTCCCTGCCTTGGCAATTTGTTTCAGCGCTGCAGCAGCCTCTTCGGTTTTGGCGATTGTTTTGTATAGATCGATGATGTGAATTCCGTTGCGCTCCATAAAAATATAAGGAGCCATCGCAGGATTCCATTTTCTTTTTAAGTGGCCGAAGTGAGCTCCGGCTTCAAGAAGTTGGTCAAATTCTAATTTTGCCATGTTTTGTTTGTTGATTAATTCGTTTACATTCTTTTTCTTAACCGAATCGTAAGGTAAATCACACCTTGTTTATCTGATTGATTCCCGGAATAATGTCCTTACGATTTAGATACTAAACGGAGCGGCCGGCAGAGGCCGCTTTATGTTTATGCGACATCTGTTACAATCGTTGCATACAGGATGCCGGACGGTTGATCCAATACATTAACGTTTCGAGAATTGGAATCTCTTTCTTGCTTTGGGCTGTCCCGGCTTTTTGCGCTCTACCACACGAGGATCGCGGGTCATGAAGCCTTCTGCTCTCAGTGCCGGTTTATCTTCGGGGTTGATCTTCACCAATGCACGCGCAATTCCCAGTCTGGCTGCCTCCGATTGCCCTTTGTATCCGCCGCCGTCAAGGTTGATGCGGATATCGTACTTATCCGACACGTTAAGCTTGTTTAACGGTTGTTTTACAATGAACTGAAGGATAGAAGAAGGGAAATAGCTTTCCAGTTCGCGTTTGTTGATGACGATCTTGCCTGTCCCTTCGGTCACGAATACACGGGCTACAGCTGCTTTACGTCTTCCTATTGCATTTACTGCTTCCATCTTTATTATTTTAGCGTATTAATATCAAGTTTTTTGGGTTTCTGTGCCTGGTGCGGATGTTCAGTTCCGGCATAGACAAACATGTTGGTTAGGATAGCATCTCCCAGCTTATTCTTAGGCAGCATCCCCTTCACAACCTTTCTAAAAAGCCTGTCCGGTCCTTTTCTCATCAGATCGGCAGGCGTATATTCGCGTTGACCGCCCGGATAGCCTGAATAACGATAGTAAATGCGATCTGTCCATTTGCTCCCCGAAAGTTTCACCTTGTCGGCATTCAGGATGATCACGTTGTCACCGCAATCAACATGCGGGGTAAAGCTCGCTTTGTACTTTCCTCTCAGCAGCTTGGCTACTTTTGAACAGAGACGTCCCAGAGGCTGATCGGTAGCGTCAATTTCAACCCATTCTTTTTTAGCCGTTTCTTTATTGACGGAAATGGTTTTATAACTTAGTGTATCCACTTTTGTTTGTAGTTTAATTAGTAAATAATTGTAAAGCAGACTTACTTTGCTTCCTCTTTTTGTCTTGCTAAGGGACATAAAGGCAAATAAAAAGCTATAAATCAAACTTTTAATTGACAAAAACTAATAATCGGACTGCAAAGTTACAATAATTCAGTTTATTAACAAAGAGTTTAAGACGATTTTCTTTTCGGGGAAATTATTTTTTTACGACATAGATTCATAAAAAATCGTGGGCAGGTATTGTGATGTTACAAAAATATTGTATCTTTGCACCCGTAAAAAGAGGCCCCGTAGCTTAACTGAATAGAGCATCTGACTACGGATCAGAAGGTTACAGGTTTGAATCCTGTCGGGGTCACAAAAAAAATGAAGCCATTATGCTATTCTACAGCATGATGGTTTTTTTATTTTTGAGCAACGAAGGAGACGGCGTCGTCCTCCAGTCCCAGCTCACCCATATCAATCAGGAAACGGACGACACGGATTACCTTATCCGTGTCGCCATCCGCAACAGAATCAACCAGATCGTTTATCCTGCGCGGCTGCTCTTTGGACAGAGACTCCTTCAGTCGTCCTTCGATCTGACGAAACTCACAGTTCGACAAACCTGTTTCATTTCTTTTCAGACAGACATCGCATCTGCCACAGTCTTTCGGGTTTTTCTCGCCAAAATAGATCAGCAACATCCTGCTTCTGCAAACTGCGTCTTCCTCCACATATCCGATCATGGAATAGATCCTTTTCTCAAAACGCTTCTTCCGCTCTTCGTATACCTCCCTGGGTATGGTCACAAACTGCACCTCTTCGCGGGAAGTGGTAAATACGATAAAAGGCGTTTTTTTCTGAGGTATGTAACGGATGTAGCGCATACGGGATAACGAAATGAGCATTTCAGCAATTTCTTTTCTGTTTTTACCGGTTCTGACAGCGAGCATCGACTCATCAATGTACACATCGTCCGAAAACACGCCTGTATAGTTTCGCAAAATTGTATGCAACAGCTCATCAGCATCTTTTTCGAGATGGAGGGTATACATTTCGTCGCGGTAGATCAGAAAACGGATTCGCGAGCGTAGGTCGATCTCTTCGGTATACTCAATGTAGCCGGCCAACTCCAAAATCTTCAATGCATGATGCGTCTGCAGGAAAGGAAGTTTGAAAGACAAACAAAATTCATGCAGGCTGAAATCATACACATCGTTGTACCCTGCTCCCACAGCCACCTGATAATAATTACCCAACGCTTCATATACCCGCAGGATGAAATCCCGACCCGGGAATGAGTCTGCTATTCTTTTCTTCAGCTTGGCGCTGTCGGCAGCCGTATAGAGAATGACTGAGTAAGAGCGCCCTCCGTCACGCCCGGCGCGCCCGGCTTCCTGAAAATACTCCTCCAGAGAATTGGGCAGATCCATGTGAATCACCGTCCGCACATCGGGCTTATCGATACCCATTCCGAAAGCATTGGTCGCCACAATAACCCGGCACTCATCTAGCTTCCAGGCATTCTGCTTGTGGATTTTTTCCTCGTGAGAGAGACCTGCGTGGAAAAAGTCGGCTGCAAAACCGGCTTTTCGGAGCAGGAGGGAAATCTCTTTGGTTTGCTTTCTGCTGCGTACATAGACAATGGAGGTCCCTTGCACGGTTTGAAGGATATGAACCAGCTCAGCCAGCTTATTGTCGGCATTCCTCACCACATACGAGAGATTATCCCTGGCAAAGCTTTTTTGGAAAACATTTTTCTCCTTGAATGACAGCTTCTCCTGAATATCGTCCACCACCTCATGGGTGGCCGTGGCGGTGAGCGCAAGCAGGGGAACACCCTCCAGGAGGCGTCGAATGTCGGAAATCTTCAGATAGGAGGGACGAAAATCGTACCCCCATTGAGAAATGCAATGCGACTCATCCACCACCAGCAGGCAGACATCCATAGCCTGCAGCTTCGTGATAAAGATATCGGACGAAAGGCGCTCGGGGGAGACATAAAGGAATTTATAATCGCCAAAGATACAGTTCTCAAGCGTGGTGATGATCTCGTCGCGCGACATGCCGGAATATACTGCGGCCGCCTTTATTCCACGCTCCCGCAGGTTATCCACCTGGTCTTTCATCAACGATATGAGCGGCGTTACCACCAGACAGATCCCTTTCATGCCCATGACAGGTACCTGAAAAGTAAGAGACTTACCCCCGCCGGTAGGCATCAGCCCCAGTGTATCCCTCCCCTCCCATACCGACTGGATGATCTGCTCCTGCAGAGGCCGGAAAGAGGAATACCCCCAATAGTCATACAATATCTGGTGAAACAATTCCGTTTGCATAGGCAAGCGCTTGCTCGGTCATCCCCGTATATCTTTGATCATGAGCTGAGTGAACGACTTCCCCCCATGGGTGTTTTCCTCAATGGTATAACAGATATCCACCGGCTGGCCTGATTTGATTCGCTGATAAAAATCCTGTTGACTGAAGGCTATGCCGGGCATGGACATCTCTGTAGTATGATCGATTACCTCCAGCTTGATATGGCGAAACCCCTTACCCACAAGCTTGCTGCTTCCAGCATCACGCACATCTTTGGTAAGGAAAACCGGATTCTCATTTTCAGGGCCAAAAGGATTGAACAAATCAAGTCCCTCAACGAAGGCAGGGGTTATCTGCGAGAAAGTGATCTCTGCATCGACAGTGATCTGGGGGAGCATCATCCCCGCCTCTATACCGTCGAAAGAAAGCGTATTGAAGCGGTCGATAAATTCCCCGAGATGCTCTTCCCGCAATGTTAATCCTGCAGCATAGGTATGCCCGCCAAAGTTTTCCAGTATGTCGCGACACGACTCAATTGCTTTGTACACATCGAATCCGGGCACAGAACGCGCCGATCCCGAGATCATATTGTTGGATTTGGTAAGCACCACCGCTGGACGATAGTACTTCTCTGTCAACCGCGAGGCAACGATACCCACAATACCTTTATGCCATGTTTCATCATAGAGCACAATGCTTTTCTGACGTTTTATGTCGATATGATTTTCGATATACTCAAGCGCCTCGTCGGTAATCCTTTTATCCAGCTCCCTCCTGTCTTCGTTGTACTTGTCAATATTCTTGCTTTTCTCTCTGGCCGTTGTCATATCGTTCACCAGCATCAGGTCTACAGCCTCCTTCCCGTTCATCATTCTGCCTGAGGCATTGATCCGCGGACCAATTTTAAAGACGATGTCGTTGACAGTAATCTGCTTCCTATGAAGCCCGCAAATCTCAATAATTCCTCGTAAGCCGAAGCTGGGATTTGAATTGAGCTGCTTCAACCCGTAATAGGTCATTACGCGGTTCTCGCCCGTGAGAGGGACGATGTCGGATGCAATGCTTACAGCCACCAGGTCGAGAAGCGGCTCGATATCGGAAAAAGGATAACCGTTACGCTGGGAGAATGCCTGCACCAGTTTAAAACCGACGCCGCATCCCGACAGCTCTTCGTAAGGATAGACAGAATCGGCTCTTTTAGCGTCTACAACCGCCACAGCGTCGGGCAGACGGTCGTCAGGCATGTGATGATCACAAATGATGAAGTCGATGCCTTTTTCTTTGGCATAAGCGACTTTGTTCACCGCTTTAATACCGCAATCGAGAGAGACTATGAGCTTTACGCCCGTATTCACGGCATAATCGATTCCCTGAAACGAAATGCCGTACCCTTCATCGTACCGGTCAGGAATATAATAATCAATATTATTGGTAATTCCCCGAAAGAACTTATACACCAGCGCTACTGCTGTCGTACCATCCACATCATAATCCCCGTAAACAAGGATTCGCTCTTTATCACCGAGAGCCTTCTCAATTCTCCGGATTGCTTTTTCCATATCGGGCAAGAGAAAAGGGTCGTGCAAATCTTCCAGTCTGGGATAGAGAAACCGCGTCGCTTCTTCGGCTGTCTCCATACCCTTGTTCACAAGCAGTTCAACAAGGACGGGGTGTAAGTTTAATTCTTTCGCTAATTCATCTTTTATCTTTTCTTGGTCGGTTGATAGGGTTGAATAATTCCATCTGTAAGTCATTTATATCGTTTTTTTTCTTCTCTCCCAGGTCCCGAATCAGCTTCGGGAAAGCTCCGGTCCTCCGTCGTGTATAGAGGCCATGCAGAATCTCAGTAGTGGCATATACACACCACTCCGAAGTTGTAAAGGTAGTATTATTTTTTTGATTCCGGGAATTTCAACCATAAATAATCATCTTTCGGCAGAGCTGTTCAGACAAAGGCATTTTCAAATCTTATTCGTACCTTTGCACCTTAAAATCAACGGAAGAGAAGAATGGAGATCGCAGCATTGGTTTCTGGGGGAGTAGACAGTTCGGTAGTGGTACATCAGCTAAAAGAGATGGGCTACGACCCTGTGATCTATTACATCAGGATAGGGATGGAGGACAAGGATGGTTATATTGATTGTCCTTCGGAAGAAGATATTGAGATTGTGACGTACATCGCCAAAAAATACGGCTGCCGTTTTGAGGTTGTGTCGCTGCACGAAGAGTATTGGGAAACGGTGGTAAAATATACCATCGATTCGGTGAAACGTGGGTTGACACCCAACCCGGATATGATGTGCAACAAGCTGATCAAATTTGGTGTTTTTGAACAAAAGTGGGGACATCTGTTCGACAAGATTGCCACTGGACATTATGCCACCACCACAGAGCAGGATGGGCTCACCTGGCTTTCTACAGCCAGGGACCACGTGAAAGATCAGACCTATTTTCTGGGACAGATCAGCTATGTACAGGTTTCAAAGCTGATATTCCCTATTGGACATCTGTTGAAGTCGGAAGTACGCTCCATTGCTACCAGAGAAAAATTGCCCTCGGCACAACGCAGAGACAGCCAGGGAATCTGTTTCCTCGGCAAGGTGAACTACAATGATTTCATTGAACGTTACCTGGGCAAAAAAGAAGGGCTCATTGTGGAGCTGGAGACGGGCAACATTTTGGGCAAGCACCAGGGATTCTGGTTCCACACCATTGGCCAGCGCAAAGGGCTTGGCTTGAGCGGTGGTCCCTGGTTTGTGATCAAAAAGGATGTGAACCGCAATATAGTTTATGTCTCAAAGGGATATGACACAAAACATCAATACGGCGAGGTGATCAATCTACAGGGGTTCGACTTCATCACGAAGGACCTTTGGGGTGATTTTAACGATGAAAAGGAAATCACATTTAAAATCCGCCACACACCTGAATTCACCAAAGGGAAAATCTCCAGAGTCGGTGATATGTACCGCATACATTCTCATGCGCCGATACAGGGTATTGCCGCGGGCCAGTTCGGGGTGGTGTATGACAAGGAAAGTCATCTCTGCCTGGGTAGCGGAATGATAATCTGACAAACAAACAATCAGCTTTTTGCAGTTTTTCGCTGCATTTAATTATCTTTGTCATGCAAATGAAACCTGTTATGAATAGAGTTCTCCTGGCATGTGCAGTTTTCGGGCTGTTGTCCATCTCAAAGGTGTCCGCTCAGTTTGAAGGAACCGTTGGCATGGGCATACATGCCGGGTACGGAGCCGGGATAAGCAGCCCGGGTGTGGGAGCACATCTGCATTACTATCACACAAACAACGTTCGGTTTGTCCCCTCTTTCAGTTATTTTCCTGAGCGCAAAGGAACAGGTATGTGGATGGCAGATGCTGATGCACACTATCTCCTTCCTGTCTCCATTACAGCCTCCCTGTACCCGATAGCAGGGATCCATTATTCGAACTGGAAATATAGTGCCGGACAAGCCAGCGAAATGCTCGTGGAGGAATGGACGAAACATCGTGCTGGAATCAATCTGGGCCTTGGATTTCAGCACGACATTGCCTATCGGGTACGAGCCAATTTCGAGTTGAAGTACCAGTTTATCAAAGATTATTCTCAGGTGGTTTTTATGGCCGGATTTGGTTTTTGGCTCTGAATACCTTGTATCACGCATCCCAGTTCCCGTGTCACATGTCTTGATTCTTGCATCTTATGTCTTGACTTGACTCTAATTTTTTGACAAATGAAAGATTTCATCACCAACGAAATAAAAAATGAAATTGCCGTTCTGGTCGGGTTGATCACACCCGATCAGAACGAAGAAAAGGTAAATGAATACCTCGACGAACTGGCATTTTTGGCTGAAACGGCGGGGCTGGCACCCGGAAAACGTTTTGTGCAACGGCTCGATATGCCCAACAGCGTCACGTTTGTGGGCAAAGGGAAGCTGGAGGAGATTGAGGCATATGTAAAAGAGGAAGAAAACGAAGTAGGCGTGGTTATATTCGATGATGAGCTGTCGGCAAAACAACTCCGTAACATCGAAAAGGAACTACAGATCAGAATCATGGACCGGACAAGCCTGATTCTCGACATCTTCGCCATGCGTGCCCAAACAGCCCATGCTAAAGTACAGGTGGAACTGGCGCAATATCAATACCTGCTCCCCAGACTCACGCGGATGTGGACCCACCTTGAACGGCAGCGGGGCGGCGGGGGGACCATCATGCGCGGGCCGGGCGAAACACAACTGGAGACCGACCGGAGGATCATTCTCGATAAAATATCCCGTCTGAAACAGGAATTAAAGGATATCGACAAGCAGAAAACCGTGCAACGTAAGAACCGGGGGAAACTGGTGCGGGTCGCCTTGGTGGGATACACCAACGTGGGCAAATCGACCCTGATGACACTTCTCAGCAAAAGCGATGTATTTGCGGAAAACAAGCTGTTTGCGACCCTCGACACCACAGTGCGTAAGATGACCATTCAAAATCTCCCGTTCCTGCTTACCGACACCGTGGGATTCATCCGCAAATTACCCACGCACCTGATTGAATCATTCAAATCGACCCTCGATGAAGTACGCGAAGCAGACATCCTCCTGCATGTGGTGGATATCTCCCACCCCGCATTCAGGGAACAGATTGAAGTGGTAGAGAAGACCCTCTTCGAGATCGACGACACCGAGAAACCGGTCATCCTCCTGTTCAATAAAATTGATGCTTTCACACACGTGGTAAAGGACGAGGATGACCTCACCCCAAAAGTGCGGGCGAACTATACTCTCGAAGAACTCAAACAGACATGGTTAGGCAAAATGAACAACAAGGACACCATCTTCATTTCAGCCAAAGAAAAAGAAAACATTGATGCCCTGAAGCAGCTTCTTTACGACAAAGTGAAAGAGATCCACATCACCCGTTTTCCTTACAACGACTTTTTATATCAGCAATACGAGGAAGATGATGATAAATAAAAAGCAACCAAAATCAGCTCAACCGACAAAGTTTTTCATTCAGCGCAATAACAGCCTCTTCGTAATGCTCTCGCTTGATCACAAACTGCATGTTCACCTGCATCAGTGACTGAGCAAAGCTTTCGATGTTGATATTCCTCTCAAAGAGGGCTTGGGATGCCCTGTACAGAAATCCGGGAATAGCAATGTTCGTACCCATGACACAGACAATGGCCATTGGCTCAGCGGTCACCTGGCAAAACACCTCGCTCAGTACTTTGATAAGTTCCTTGCTCTTTTCGTTGTCCCAGACAACCATCGTGATGGAGTTGGCGTTGGTCGATTTGAGAATGTAGCTCACGTTGTACTTCATGAAATAGTGCATGATGCGCCCATCAAAACCCACTTCACCCACCATCATGGGGTCATGCACCTCGATGGCAATTACTTTCCGTGATCCGGAGACAATCTCCACACGCGGTTCCGGGGAGACATAATCGTGAGAGATCAGGGTTCCGGGATGCTCGGGCTCAAATGTATTTTTAATGCGGATATCGATGCCGGCCAGCTCCAGTGGCTTGGCAGCTTTGGGATGAATAGCCTCCATGCCGATATCGGCAAGCTGATCGGCAATGATATAATTGGTATGTCCTACGGGAATACTGTTCTCCACGCCCACAATCTTCGGGTCTGCGCTCGACAGGTGATATTCCTTATGAATGACAGCCTCTCCGGCTTTCACTTCCACGGCGATCTTGCTGAACGTGACCTCGCTGTATCCCCGGTCAAAAGCCCGCATAATCCCTTCGGTTCCCTTGGTGTAGCCGGTAGCGACACAAAGTACTTTGCTAAAATCAATTTCTTTAAACTCTTTGCGGATCCGTTCATCTATGGTGAGCGGCTCATTGTCATTAAACCCGCACAGATCAATAAAGCGGGCATTGATACCATTGTTATTCAAGATGTTAACAGAGTTCCACCCCGAGTGTGCCTCGCCGAGGGATGCCAGTATCTCCCGTGCGGCAAGGTGTATATCGGTACGGTTCACATAACCCGAGGCCAGCACTTTTCCTAAACTATAGAGCAGTGTCTTGGCCTGATCAATCCGGAAGCGGATAAAGTCGCGTGCTTCCTTCAGGTCGAGACCGTAATCGGCAAAGCCATCGTTGATCAGTAGCAACCGTTGACAGAAGGAATCCAGCGCACTGCTATAGTCCTCTCCGTTTAGAAACTTATTGTAGATGCCCGGCTCTCCGGTTTTTTTATGCTCCAGCAGCCAGTTAGTCACATTGTTGTATGCCGAAACCACAAAAATTCGGTTATACAGTTCATCGCCTCTTCGATTTCCAATGATGATGTTTTGCAAAACGTCCTGAAACTGGGACATGGAGGTGCCTCCTATTTTTTCGACTGTCAGCATTTTTGATAAATGGATTTTTAATTTTTACAACCTGAAAAGTACAACTCCGAAAAGTACGCTTTCTCTGCGCGCAAAGATAAATGATTTATTTTGATCTTAAAACTGTTTCAACGCACGATAAACCTTATGAATAGGCAACCCCATCACGTTAAAATAGGAACCCTCTATCTTCTCAACGGCCACATAGCCGATCCACTCCTGCACGCCATAGGCACCAGCCTTATCCAAAGGGTCATAATGGGAGATATAATAACCGATCTCTTCGTCACTCAGCGGGCCAAAAGTGACGTAGGCGGTATCCGAGAAACTTAGTTGCTTCACGGACGTGGTAAAGCAAACCCCCGTAATGACACGGTGCCGCTTTCCCGCCAGAGCACGCAACATCCTGGCGGCCTCATCCTGATCTTCCGGCTTGCCGAGAATGGCTCCGTTGAGCAGAACAATTGTGTCGGCCGTTATCAGCAACTCGCCTTCTTTCAGGGCAGGCAGGTAAGCCGCTGCTTTTTTACAAGCCAGGAATTCTGCCACCTCCTCGTGAGGCAGTGAATCCGGATAGGACTCGTCTACATCTGGAAGTATACGCATCTCATACTCCACATCGATGCCCGCAAGCAGCTCTTTCCTTCGCGGTGAGTTGGAGGCAAGAATAATTCTGTAGCCGGTCAGTTGCATAGCGACAGGCGTATCCGGGTTAATTTCGCCATCAGGGCTTCCAGCTGATCCAACGGCAGCATGTTGGCTCCGTCAGATCTGGCATTTTTGGGGTCGGGATGTGTTTCGATGAATAATCCGTCGACACCTACTGCTATTGCTGCTTTGGCGATGGTTTCAATGAGCTGCGGCTGACCTCCCGTGACACCCGATGACTGGTTGGGCTGTTGCAGGCTGTGCGTCACATCCATCACCACTGGGAAGCCGAATGTTTTCATTTGAGGAATAGCGCGAAAATCCACGATCAGGTCGCCATAACCAAAAGTGGTCCCCCTCTCGGTCAACAGGACATTGCGATTGCCACTATCTGTCACCTTCTGGGCAGCAAACTTCATTGCATCGGGCGACAGGAACTGCCCCTTTTTGATGTTTACCGCCCTCCCGGTCTTTGCTGCAGCAGTCAACAACTCGGTCTGACGGCACAGGAAAGCAGGAATCTGCAAGATATCCACATATTCAGCAGCCATGGCGGCTTCGTGACTCTCATGAATATCGGTTACCGTGGGAATACCAAAGGTATCGTTCACCTTGCGGAGGACCTTCAGCGCTTTCTCATCTCCGATACCGGTAAACGAATCCACCCGCGAACGGTTTGCCTTCCGGAATGATCCTTTAAACACATAGGGAATGCCCAGAGCATCGGTAATGCCTTTTACTTTCTCCGCGATCCTCAATGCCATCTCTTCGGATTCAATAACACAGGGCCCGGCCAGCAGAAAAAAATTATCTGATTGTAAATAGGAAAGATTCATTCTTATATATTTTGCATGTTTGCCTGTAACACAGACTAAATTCTGTTTGTCGTGTACACAGGCTGCGGTTACTTTAATTTCTTTGGAGAGAAATAGATCATGAGATCGAATGCTCAGCTTCAACCTGTTTTTTACAGGGTACAAAGATAAATGTTTTGTACTATTTATTTGCTTTTGATCAACCAAATAAGATACTACCATGCAAGAATAATATAAATCTGAGAAATGTTAATGCAAGATTTGAACAAATACACGCGGAGGTTTAATTCAATCATCGAATTCGACCATCCGGATGCTCCGGAACGCTTGCAGCTCTGGAGAAGCTATCCTCCCCGCGTAGCAGAACACAAGACGAAAAATTGTTTGTTATTGTTATCTTTGCAGAAAAAAGATGATTCTCGATCTCTGTCCCTCCCCCGCCCTCTATCCATACTACCAGAAAGAAAACGATACGGTCATTGTGGTTGATGTCTTCAGGGCTTCTGCCACCATATGCGCCATGCTTCACAACGGAGCAGCAGCAGTAATTCCTGTACCCGATATTGAACAGGCAAAACACTATAAGGCGGCTGGCTTTCTGGTGGGTGCGGAACGAAAAACCCGCAAATGTGATTTTGCCGATTTCGGCAACTCTCCCTTCGACTACAAACCGGAGATTGTGGCCGGCAAGGAAGTTGTGTTTACTACCACCAACGGCACCATGGCCATAGAAATGGGGCAGGAGAGCAAGCATTTGTTCATCGGAACATTTTCCAACATCGACGCCCTGGCAGACAAATGCATGGAATCATCGGAGCGGATTGTCGTACTATGTGCAGGGTGGAATAACCGGGTAAATGTGGAGGACACCCTTTTTGGAGGTGCTTTCGCAGAACGATTATCGGAAAAAGCTGATATCACTCTCGGTTCCGACGCAGTCAGGATAGCCCTGACCTTGTGGCAACAGGCCAAAAGCGATCCACTGGCTTACCTGCGGCAGAGCGATCATCACCAACGGCTCATCGACAATGGTGCAGAAGGCGACGCAGCCTTCTGCCTGCGGGAAAACACCACGACGGTGGTACCGGGCTACCTCAAAGAGGAGAAGAAGCTCAGGAGACAATAACTGAGCACACGACCGAACAATGTTAATCCTACTGTGACTGCCTTCTTCCCAAGCTGTCACTCATCCCAGTCAAATTCACCGAAGTCGATTGACCCGGCAAACTGATCCAAGTCACGCCGCTCCTTCTTGGTGGGGCGCCCTGTACCCCGCTGGCGATCGACAAAGCCGCTTATTTTATTCAACTCCAGTAATTCATATTCTTCGGGGGATGTTATATTCTCCATAAATTGCGGAACCATCTTCGCCCCCATCCGCTTGTCCGCCAGGGCAAGCACCTTGAACGAAAAGGTAACAGGAGGCTTGCGCACCTGAATGACCTCACCGGCGCGGATATTTCTGGAAGGCTTCACCGGTACATTGTCGATCATTACACGCCCTTTTTTGCATGCCTCTGAGGCAATGGTGCGTGTTTTAAAAATCCGTACGGCCCACAACCATTTATCTATGCGTACTTCATCCATTACAAAATAAATAACTGATGATCTTTTATGAATTACGATACAATAAGCTACTTATTGTTATATTGATTCATCGTGATATTGATCCCGGAGAGACAAAAACTACGAATGATCTCGGTAGCTGTTTCTATTCGTTCCGGGAGCTGCCGCTTTTCCTCGTCGGAAAATTCCTCCAACACATAATTAACCTGCGCTCCCCGTGGGAAGTCATTGCCAATGCCAAACCGAAGACGGGGGTAATTCTGTCCGATCAGGTCCTGAATGTGCTTCAGCCCATTGTGCCCCGCATCGCTCCCCTTCGATTTGAGCCGCAATGTACCAAAAGGCAGCGCCAGGTCATCGACCACCACCAACAGGTTTTCTGTCCTGATCTTCTCCTTCTGCAACCAATAACGGACGGCATTGCCACTCAAGTTCATAAAGGTAGAAGGTTTGAGAAGAATCAGCGACTTATTTCTGAGCCGCATCTCAGACACAAAACCATAACGGCGGTCCTCAAAAACAGCATTGGACGCTTTTGCAAAAGCGTCCAACACCATAAATCCAATATTGTGGCGGGTTAGCTCGTAATCGGATCCGATGTTTCCCAATCCCGCAATCAAATACTTCATTGACTAACTCATTGATTATTCTGCTTTGGCAGCCGCACCTCTGGCAGCACGCGTCAATTGCACGCGGCAAACTACGGCATTCTTGGCATTCAGTATCTCCAGGTCTTCGAAACTCAACTGCCCTACTTGTATCGATTTGCCCAGTTCCAGCTTTTCAACATTTACCACCAATTCTTCGGGTAATTTTGCGGGCAATGCTTTTACTTTCAGTTTACGGATATCGAGCGACAGCTTACCTCCGGCTCTTACACCAGCAGCAAGACCTTCCAGGCGTACCGGGATCTCAATCACCACGGGTACATTTTCAAATACATGCAGGAAGTCGATATGCAGAATGGTATCTTTTACCGGGTGAAACTGCACATCTTTCACGACTGCTGTTATTTTTTTCTTTCCGAGATCGAGATCCACCAGAAATACTTCGGGGGTGTATATCAAATTACGGACATCACCGCTTTTTACGACAAAGTTCAGGTTCTCTTCATTGTGGCCGCCGTAAACCACGCAAGGGATCAGGCTCTCACTACGATATGCCCTTGCCGCTTTCTTCCCGAAATCATCTCTGATCTCGCCTTTTAGTCCAAATGTCTTCATTTTTTAATTGTTGTTTGTGTTACTCAAAATAAAGCTGCTTTCTTTATTTCCCATCACACGGGAGCTTTCAAAAAAGCGGCGCAAAGTTAGTGATTTTCTTTTTATTGCACAATCTTTATCTCGCTCTTTTTTTCAGATCTTCTATCCGTATGCTCATCAACCGCCCTATTGGCTTGTCACCCCTGTAGGTGATGATCCGCATGATATCTGCATCTTTCGGCACCCTAAGTGCTTCGCTGTACTTCGGGTAAAAATTGTCGGGCGTGGAAGCATCGAAGCTGGTATAAATATCCAGTCCTTTAATCTCCGGCGTAAGGGTCACATAGTAGGCATCTCCCTCTTTTTTTACAGATACAACGGGATCGTACATGGCCGGCGAATATTTGGTTTCAGCATAGCCGAACCGCACAAAATGATCTTCGGTCTTCATGATGAACCGGTCCCAGTCCTTCTTCGACGCGGGCGACCATAATGATTCGGACACCGCAAAACCACGTGGCCAGGTCATATACTCGGCCTGACGGATATTGTATACCTGCTCGGTCCACAGGTTGGCCTGACCACCGAGGATATATTTTGCATTTGCACCATCCGGGACAGGATCAAACTGATAAGTTCTGCTTAGTCGCAAGCTGCTGTAAACACGGGGATCGGTGGAAAGATCGCCCTGCATCAGGTCAATATAAACATAGTTGCTGGGGCTCATCACCACATAATGTCCCGAGTTGGAAGCCTCTATCCCGTACTGAACACCCCGCCAGCTCATCAGCGCGGTGGTTGAGGTTATCCCCCCTTCCAGGATCTCATCCCATCCCATCATCTTTTTGCCTTTGTCCAGAATAATCTTTTCCACCCTTTTGCCGAAATAAGACTGTACGGCAGCCATATCTTTTAACCCTTCACGCTTCATCAGCTGCTTCACGTCGGGACTCTTTTCCCAAAAGGTGTAGGGAGCCTCATCGCCACCCGTGTGAATATACTCAAACGGGAAGAGATCGGCAATCTCCTCAATTACCTTATCCATAAACTCATACACTTTCTCACTGGCCGGATTAAGGGTGTTCTCGTAGATGGCGGCAGGACGCCCCCCGGTATTCCAGTCGAGGAAAGGAGCGCCTGTACGCACGAAATGATCGCCACTCCCTGGGAAGCAGGCCAACTCCGGATAGGCAGCCAGCACAGCCGAACTATGCCCCGGCACATCAATTTCGGGCATCACCCGGATATTGCGCTCCATGGCATACCGCACCACCTCTTTAACCTCTTCCTGTGTATAGTAACCTCCATAGCTCCTGGGAGCATCGGGATCAGGTTGTGAGAAACCGCCAAACCATCCAATCTGTTCCGTACGCCATGCACCAATCTCCGTCAGCCTGGGCAGGCTTTTGATCTCGATACGCCATCCCTCGTCATCGGTCAGGTGCCAATGAAACATGTTGTATTTGTATTTCACCATGTTGTCGAGATACTGCTTTACCTCGTCCACCGTAAAGAAATGGCGGGCCACGTCAAGCATCATCCCTCGCCATCCCACCCTCGGGTAATCCGTAACCTCCACAAGGGGTACCTGCCACAATACATTCTCAATCCTCTTGTTGCTCTCTATTTGCGGAGGAAGCAACTGGAAGAGGGTCTGAACGCCATAGAGTAAGCCAGCCGGCTTATTGGCTCTGATGGTAATCTTTTGCGATGTTACATTCAGCGTATAACCTTCCTCGCCAAGAACGGAATCGGTCTTCTTGTTCAAGGATAGTTCAATATCGCCGCTGGTTTTATCCTTACGCACGGTTATCTTTTTCCCGGGTGCGTGCGACAGTTTTTCCTTCAACAAACCGGTCACATAGGCTGTTTCCTTTCCTGACGGAATCGAAATAACCACTTCGTCGGGCAACACATAATATCCGCCCTTTTCCAAAAGTGAGACTGGTTCCGGAATAATGGAGATGCTCCGCTCGGCCTGCTGGGCAAAACCGGCTATCCAGCACAAAACAAGTGCCAGGGTGATCATGCTTCGCTTCATTTATTAAATATATTTTTTTTGTTTCGGCAAATCTACAAAATATTTTCGTAATTCTTGCATAAATTCATCCAACCAATATCATTTTCAAATAATTCCTGCCAGATATCTCTCTTTTGTTATCTTGCCCCTTAACCCACAATGTGTCTTTCGATGGACACTGGCTATACCTGAACTGGCATCCCTTATTACCCCCTTATATTTAAATGAAGGATTATAAAGAGACACCGAAGCAGGTACGGGCTATATATAGACAAAAACCGATGCAAGTGTGGAGAGAGAGTGTGTGTAAAGCGAACACGGGCTGTAGCCCTCCTACCAACAAGATGGAATCCTGCCGAAACCCTTTGCTGTATCTGTTTATCATCACTGTCTCTTTCAAAAAAATTCGGCTTGAGATCGTGTTTGAAATGTCTGGCTACGCTCTAAAGAGGGACGCGCCTGAGGTTAAGGCCTGTGATCATTATCATGAAAGGATCATGAAAGGATACATGTAAAGTGGCTATTCATTTTTATTTCTATACGAAATACCGAAAAAAATAACTACTTTTGCAGTTCCAAAATAAGTTCATTTAAACAATGATAAACAGAAATTTAATTCGTATAAGGATTGTCCAGATCGTTTACGCATGGTACCAAAATACGAATAAGGATTTGCGGAATGCCGAAAAAGAACTCCTGTTCGGCCTGCAGAAATCATACGATCTTTACTTTTATCTGCTGCTGCTGATGGTAGAACTAACCAAGGCTTATGAAAACAGGGTGGAGGTAAAACGGAACAAGTATTTGCCGTCAGACGAAGATCTGAATCCCAACACCCATCTGCTCGACAACAAATTCATGCTTCAGCTGAGGGACAACAGACAGTTTCAAAAGCAGCTTGCCGATCGTCCTATGATGTGGGATGCCAACGAATCGTTCGTAAAGACCCTGTTGGATACCATACTATGCTCAGACACCTACAAGGAATACACCGAGATCGCTAATCCCACATACGATGAGGATCGGGAGTTCTGGAGAAAGTCGTTCAAACAATTTATCTATATGAACGAGGAGCTGGACGATATCCTCGAAGACGAATGTATTTATTGGAACGACGATGTGGAGATTGTGCAGACTTTTGTTCTGAAAACAATCAAGAAGTTCTCCGAAGGAAAAGGTGCAAGCCAACCGCTTCTTCCCATGTTTAAAAACGAGGAAGACAAGGAGTATGCCCTCAAACTCCTGCACGACACCATCCTGAACGAAAAAAAATACAGGGAGCTGATCGACAAACACACCGACAAATGGGATTTCGACCGTATCGCATTCATGGACCTCATCATTATGCAGGTAGCTCTTTCTGAGATATTTACATTCGAATCCATCCCGACCAGCGTCTCCCTGAACGAATATATTGAGATTGCCAAATCCTACAGCACCCCCAAAAGCAGTACGTTCATCAACGGAATATTGGATGCCATTGTACAGCAAATAAAAGAAGAAAATCGTATCTTTAAAAATTAATTCTAAGTTATAACTCTAAACATCAAATTGTATGAATATTTTATTACAAGCAGCTCCGGCCGGCGGAATGGGTGGAATGACCAGCACACTGTTAATGATGGTGGCCATTATCGCTGTGTTTTATTTCTTTATGATCCGTCCGCAGCAAAAGAAACAAAAAGAACTGCAGAAAAGTCGTGAGGCAATGAAAGTGGGCGACAAAGTTGTTACCTCAGGCGGCATTCACGGGAGAATCAAGGAAGTGGGTGACACCTGGTTTCTGGTAGAAGTGGCCGATGGTGTGAAAATAAAATTTGAAAAAGCATCGGTTTTTGCCTCTTCGGCCGACGTTACGACGAACTAAACCTTTCTTTTCTATGGGAATAAAGGCTCTCATTCGGAAATGGACACCCAAAGCTGAAGCATATTTCTCCACCTTCCCGTGGAAAAACCTGCTCTTCTTTCTGTTATTCCTTGTGTTGGCCTTTATTTTCTGGTTGATGCTTTTTTTTCAGAAGGAAAACGTGGAAGGGTCTTACCGTATCCCTTTGAAATATACCAACATCCCGGAAGATGTGGTATTTGACCACGTTTTACCGGAATTCATTGAGATAAGTGTTGCCGACAACGGAGTGGAAATGTTCCGGTTGGACATTCGAAAAAAAGACTCTCTCGAAATCAATGTCACGGAAATGCTCGATGGGGGCACGACAGAGCTTCAGGGGGACCAGTATCGACAGCTTATTCGTTCTCAATTATCTCCCAGCACCAACATCCGGGGTTACTATCCAATGAGAATCTCTCTGGCTACTTCCAGGTTAGAAAGTAAGGAACTGCCAGTCCACTTTGATGGGGAGATTACAACTAGCCGCGCCAATCTTGTCCCCGACAGTGTCCTGTTTATTCCGGAGACAGTGATAGCCTATGGCTCCGCCGAGTCACTCAAACAGCTAAAGAGTGCCATTACCGAATATACCCTGTTCAAAAATCTGAAAGCCACCTCTCAACTTCCGATAAAAATAAACCCCGTGAAGGGGGTAAAGTTTGTGCCGACAGAGGTAGAGATCTATATTCCGATTGAAGAATTTACGGAACGCACATTTGAGATTCCAATTACCGCAACCCGTGTTCCGGCGGACCTCGATGTGAAATTTTTCCCTTCGCGCGTAAATGTTTCTTTTTCTGTAACCCTGGAGGAATACAAAAAGATCACGCCCGAAGATTTTGCAATTGAACTCAATTACCGGGATTTTCACGAAAATGAAGGAGGACGGGTGGATCTCGAACTAACAAAAAGGCCGTTATCGGTCAACAACATACGGATTTCCCCCTCTTCCGTAGAGTTTCTTTTTGAAAACAAATCCGGGCGATGACTTCGCCAGGAAAGATACACATAATCAGTCTTGACACCCTTATTTGAATGATTACAATCGGCGTTACGGGAGGCATGGGGAGCGGCAAATCGGTGGTTTGCGACATTCTCCGCGTGCACGGCATTCCTGTCTACGACGCCGACAGAGAAGCCAAAGAGCTCAACGACAATTCTCCTGTCATTCGTGAAGAGATTATCCGTCAGTTCGGAGAAGAATTGTACCGGGATGGGAGGCTCGACCGCAAAGCATTTGCCTCTGTTATCTTTCAGGACGAACGTAAGCTGGCAATAGCGAATGCGATCATTCATCCGGAGCTGGCAAAACATTTTCTGGGGTGGTGCGTAAGACAGCAGCATCATTCCGTCGTGGCAATCGATGCCGCTCTGCTTTTTGAAGCGGGATTCAACAAGTGGCTTGACAAGGTAATCACTGTCTATGCACCCAAAGATCTTCGCTTGCAGCGAACTATCGCGCGCGACCAGTCGACCGCAGACCACGTAGAGGCCCGCATGAACCGGCAGATGCCGGAAGAGGAAAAGATCAGGCGTTCTGATTTTATTATCTATAACGACAACCAGCATTCGCTGATCCTGCAGGTTGCAGAGCTGCTGCTAAAGCTTCGTGAATAAGTTGTTTTTTTAGAAATTTACCTGTATATTTGCAGACGTAAAGTTTAGGCTATACATTTAAATATCAAAGCTATGATAGAAAAAATCGGTATCAACGCCGGAAAAGTATGGACCGTGCTGGATGAAGAAGGACGTCAGAAAGTGAAAGATGTTAAGAAAACGACGAAATTAACCGACAAAGACCTTTATGCAGCAATCGGCTGGCTAGGAAGGGAAGGGAAAATTACGCTGGAAGAAATAGAAAAAGAACTCTACATTTCGTTGAGCTAACGTTCCTTTACCCTAAAAAGGAAGAATGTACAAAGCTGTCACTGCGACAGCTTTTTTTTCGATTTTGCAGAACGCAACCAATTTCATCTCACCTCTTAGCCTAAAAGTCGACACGATGATGGAGAACAAACAGTTATTCCGGCAATTAGCCAGGCTGTTCCCCAAGGAACAATTGTTTACCGATGAATTGTCACGTCTTACAAAAGGAACCGATGCGGGATTGTACCGTCTCATCCCCAAGATAATCGTAAAAGTAAACAGCGAAGAGGAGATGATGCGCCTGTTGCTATTTTGCAACAAGGAAAGAATCCCGGTCACTTTTAAAGCGGCCGGAACCAGCCTCAGCGGGCAAACCGCTTCTGACTCCATTCTGATCGAGGCCGGTGAGGGTTTTTCCTTTTCAGCCATCGCGGATAACGGCACCACGGCTACTTTTGGCTGCGGGATGACAGGAACTGCAGCAAACCGAATACTGATACCTTATCAGCGTAGGTTAGGGCCAAAGCCGGCATCGATCAATTCGGCTAAAATAGGTGGCATCATCGCCAACAATGCCAGCGGATCGAGCTACGGCATCCGCCACAACAGCTATCATACCGTAAAGTCCATGCGAATAATTTTTGCAGACGGTTCCCTCCTCGACACGGGCGATAGTGATAGCTGCCACACATTTGCATCCACACACCCGCAACTTATTGACGAGATCACACAGCTGCATCGCGATGCAACAGGCAATGAGGTTATCCGCAACAGGATTGCCCATAAATTTCAATTGAAAAACACCTGCGGTTACGGAGTGAATGCACTGATCGATTTTGAAGATCCGGTTGAGATCCTTCAGCACCTCCTGATAGGTTCTGAAGGAACACTCGGATTTGTATCACAGGTTACGTTCGAGACCGTGCACGATGCCCCGCTGAAAGCAGCGGCCATGGCTTATTTTTCCAATCTTCGCGATGTAAGCGATGCCATTATCCCACTCCGTAAATGTCAGGTGAGCGCGGCAGAACTAATGGACCGGAACGCATTGCGCGCCGTAGAGGGTAAACAGGGCATGCCGGAGGAACTAAAATCGCTACCGGAAGGAGCTGCAGCACTGCTTATAGACACCTCTGCCGACAAGGAAGAGACATTGATGGCGCAAATTAAGGAAATTGAAGAAAAACTGGCTCCTCTACACACTCTCACACCGGTCAGATTCACCACCGACAAGCATCGGTACAACCTCTACTGGAATGTACGCAACGGCCTGTTCACTTCAGCAGCGGCCACTCGTCCTCCCAACACCACCTGCATTATTGAGGATGTTGCATTTCGCGGGGAAATACTGGGCGATGCCCTGACAGATGTGCGCAGTTTATTGGTCCGGGGAGAATATGCTGATGCCGTGATGTGGGGACATCTGCTGGACGGAAATATACATTTCACCCTATTCCCCGACATCAATACTCCCGAAGGAATACAAAAGTATGCAACTTTTATGCAGGACTTGAGTGAAATGGTGACCGTAAAATACGACGGCAGCCTGAAGGCAGAACATGGCACAGGCCGTAACATGGCTCCTTTTGTGGAAAAAGAATGGGGAAGCGACATATATGCACTCATGAAACGAATTAAGAAAGCTTTCGACCCGGCCAATATCCTAAACCCGGGTGTGGTGATCAACGACAATCCGGATGTATTCATCCAAAATCTGAAGCGAATCCCCGAAGCCCACCCCATTATCGACAAATGTATTGAGTGTGGCTTCTGCGAAGGTACCTGTCCCTCCAAAAATTTCACCTTAACACCACGTCAGCGCATTGTTGCATACCGGCACCTGGCAGACAGCGCTGTTTCAGAAAAGAATAAGATAAGATCACTGCATAAACAGCTGAAGGAAATATCGTATCCTATGGATGAGACATGCGCCACAGATGGTTTATGCGGCATTGCCTGCCCTGTGAACATCGACACGGGCAAGCTGGTAAAGGAACTACGTTGGCAGCAAAATGGGCGGTTCGCACAGTTCATCGCGGAAATCATGGCAAAAAACATGGCAGGAGCCACTGCATTGCTGCGTGAGCTATTGCCGGTGCCTCATGCCCTTGCAAGATGGATTGGATACAACACCATGGAGGAGGTTGCCAAAGGACTTTACAAGGTGGGTGCAGGCACTTTACCGCTCTGGACACGCCATACTCCCTCGGGAAGTAAAAAAATTACACATCGGATTTTTCCGGCTGATACTCCCGATGCCCCTACGGTGGTATATTTTCCGGCTTGTATCTCCCGTTCAATGGGTGGCCCCTCGTTTGGATACGATGAGAAGGAAGGATTGCCCGCGAAAATGTTGTCGGTACTCCATAAGGCAGGCTATACTGTCCTGATACCGGACCATGTAGACAAGCTTTGCTGCGGGATGGCGTTCAGCAGCAAAGGATTTCGCAAAGAAGCACAGAAGAAGGAGGACGAACTGAATAAAGTGCTGTTGAAAATAACCGAAAATGGGCAACTGCCCATTGTATGTGATATGAGTCCCTGCCTGTTGCACATGAGAGAAACACTCGATGCACGTCTGAAGCTGTGTGACCAGGTAGAGTTTATCCACGATTTTCTTTTGGAACGTCTTCATTTTGTGCCGCAGCCTGTTACGGTGGCCATACACACCACCTGCAGTTCCATCAAGATGCAGCTTGCAGAAAAGTTCTTCGCTGTAGCTGCACGCTGTGCGGAGAGGGTGGTTGTTCCGGAGAGTGTGGCTTGCTGCGGATGGGCCGGCGACAGGGGCTTCTTCTATCCCGAGTTGAACAGCTCGGCACTATCGACACTAAAAGAAGGTATACGCGATGCCAGGGAGGGATATTCAAACAGCCGGACCTGCGAAATAGGTCTCTCCATGAACAGCGGCATTGCCTACAAGTCGATCGTTTATCTGGTGGATAAGGCGACCCCTGGTTGACAGATTGTGTTCTTTGAGGTTTACCTCATCTTGTCAAACCCCTGGCCGTAGATACCAATTACGTTGCTTTGAGAGATAAAGGCGTCCTCATCGATGCTCTTTACCAGCCGGAAGATAGAGGTAGATTCGTTTCGCTTTGCCATGACAAGCAACACCTTTTGGGTTTTCTTCGTGTACCAGCCGGTACCATCGAGCACGGTACAGCCTCGATGTAACTGATGATTGATCTGCGTAGCAATCTCTTCGTATTCATGGGAAATGATGAAGAACTGAACCGACTGGCGGATACCGTTTAACACCCAATCAACCGACGTTGCCATCACGGCAATGATGATGATACCAAATACAATCGTTTCTACGCTCCGGAAAATAACAAAGGACGAAGCCACAATAATCAGGTCCACCCATAGCATGGTCCTACCGGGTGTGATATTTCGATACCTGTTGATTACCAGCACAATAATGTCAGTTCCTCCACTACTACCGTTCACCGACATCACCAGCCCTACTCCGGATCCCGCCACAATGGAGCCAATCAATCCCGCCATCAGCGGCTCATCCGTCATGATCGGCGGCCATTGAAAGCTTTCGAACATGCCGATAAAAAGCGTCAGCGATGCCACACCCACGATCGTTTTCACGAGAAATTCTGACCCCAGTATCCTGAAAGCTATCAACAGCAACACCGCGTTCATAACAAAAACCATCACCGAGACCGGCCACCCCAATGCGTAGTTGAGCAATACGGCCACACCGGTGAGCCCTCCAAGCACAAACTGGTGAGGCATGATAAATTGCGTGACACCCAATGCATACATGAAAGTACCTAGAAAGATCGTCAGATAATCTTTCCAAAAAAACTTCTTCAGGCTAAATTCAGGCAATCTCTCCATATATATATCCTCAGTTATCAGCTATCAGGCCTAATCGTCAGTCTTTGTCACTTGGCATAATCAATCAAAGTACCACGTTCACGATTTTTTTCGGAACAATAATCACTTTTTTGGGTGTTTTGCCCTCAAGCCACTTTTGTGACTGGGGATGCTCCAGAACAGCCTTTTCGATCTCTTCGCTGGTAGCTTCAGCTGCAAATTCGAGAAGATAACGCGACTTTCCGTTGAAGGATATCGCATACGGGAAGACATCTTCCCTGAGATATTCCTCGTTCCAGACAGGCCATGCCGCATCACAAACCGATGTTTCATTTCCCAGCACATGCCAAAGTTCTTCCGCAAGATGAGGTGCAAATGGTGCCAGACATACCACAAGGTCACTCAGGATGGCTCTCTCCCTGCACGAAAGTGCTGTCAGCTCGTTCACACAAATCATGAATGCGGAAACCGAGGTGTTAAAAGAGAAATGCTCGATATCGGACGATACCTTTTTAATTAGTTTGTGCAACGACTTCAGGGCTTCTTTAGCTGGTTCCTTGCCGGAAACAGCCAATGTACCCTCCTTGTAAAACAGGTTCCACACCTTACGCAGGAATCGGTGCACCCCGTCGATTCCGTTCGTATCCCACGGCTTGGATTGCTCCAGCGGCCCCAGGAACATCTCATAGAGCCGAAGCGTGTCGGCCCCGTATTTCTCCACGATGTCATCGGGGTTGACCACGTTGTACATCGATTTCGACATCTTTTCTATGGCCCAGCCACAAACATACTTTCCATCTTCCAGTATAAACTCAGCGTTGCTGTATTCAGGGCTCCACCGCACGAAAGCCTCCCTGTCGAGCAGATCGTTGTGCACAATATTCACATCCACATGAATGGGAGTGACATCGTATTGATTGATGAGACCATGCGATACAAAGGTGTTGGTCCCCTTGATGCGGTATACGAAGTTGCTCCGTCCCTGAATCATTCCCTGGTTGACCAGCTTTTTAAAAGGTTCCTCTTCACAGGACACGCCCAGATCGAAAAGAAATTTGTTCCAGAACCGGCTATAGATGAGGTGGCCGGTTGCATGTTCCGTGCCGCCTATGTACAGATCTACATCGCGCCAGTAAGTATTGGCTTTTTCAGACACCAACGCTTCGTTGTTGTGCGGGTCCATGTAGCGCAGGTAATAAGCCGACGACCCGGCAAAGCCGGGCATGGTATTCAGCTCCAGAGGATACCCCTCTTTCGTTTGCCAGTTTTTGGCACGTCCCAGAGGGGGTTCTCCCGTTTCGGTGGGCAAAAACTTATCCACCTCGGGAAGTTCAAGCGGCAGCTCGCTTTCATCCAACGTGTAGGGCATATCGTCCTTGTAATAGACGGGAAACGGCTCGCCCCAGTAGCGTTGCCTGGAAAAGATGGCATCGCGCAGGCGATAATTGACTTTGCGGTAGCCCAGGCCCCGTTTTTCCACTTCATCGATGGCCGCAGGGATGGCCTGCTTTACCGTCATTCCATCCAGAAAACCGGAGTTGATCATGATCCCCTCTTTGGCATCGAAACTCTCTTCCGAGATATCACATCCTTCAATAAGGGGAATGATGGGCAGGTTGAAATGATTTGCAAAAGCATAGTCCCGACTGTCATGTGCCGGCACAGCCATGATGGCACCCGTGCCATATCCGGCCAACACATAATCCGAAATCCATATCGGAAGAGGTTCACCCGTGAAGGGATGGGTGGCATATGAACCCGAAAACACACCTGTAACCAATTTATCGGCGATGCGCTCCCGTTCTGTCTTCTTCTTGGTTTGTTCAATGTAGAGATCCACAGCTTCGCGTTGTTCGACGGTGGTGAGCTGCTCCACCAGCTCACTCTCCGGCGCAAGCACCATAAAGGTCACCCCGAAAATGGTATCAGCACGGGTAGTAAAAATATCGAACGTAATTCCGTCTGAAGCTTTAAAGTGCATGACAGCACCCTCACTCCTTCCAATCCAGTTGCGCTGTGTCTCTTTCAAAGATTCGCTCCATGCGATCTTATCGAGTCCCTCGAGCAATCGTTGCGCATAGGCCGAGACACGCAGACACCACTGTCGCATCTTACGCTGTTCCACCGGATAGCCTCCCCTGATGGAGAGCCCCTCGCTCACCTCATCGTTAGCAAGAACCGTACCCAGTTTGGGGCACCAGTTCACCATGGTGTCCCCCAGATAAGCAATGCGGTAATTCATCAAAACCTGTTGCTGTTCTTTCTCAGACATGTTGCTCCACTCACCGGCAGTGAAGGTCATCGGTTCTGTACAAGCCAAATCAAGGCCTTCGGTACCCTGTTGTGAGAAGACATCAATGAGCTCTGCAATCGGCCGGGCCTGCTGTGCCTGGTTGCAGTAGTAGGAATGAAACATGCGGATGAACGCCCATTGCGTCCACTTATAATAGTCCGGGTTACAGGTGCGCACCTCCCGGCTCCAGTCGTACGAAAATCCTATTTTATCAAGTTGCTCTCTATAGCGGTTGATATTGTTGTCCGTGGTAATAGCCGGATGCTGACCCGTTTGAATGGCGTACTGCTCGGCAGGCAGTCCATAGGCATCGTAGCCCATGGGATGAAGCACGTTAAATCCCTGCAATCGCTTGTATCTGGAAAAGATGTCCGACGCGATATATCCGAGCGGGTGTCCCACATGCAATCCTGCTCCCGAGGGATAGGGAAACATATCGAGCACGTAAAACTTGGGTTTGGTACTCTCCTCCGCGACTTTGTATGTCTGATGGTCAACCCAGTATTGCTGCCACCGTTTTTCTATTTCTCTGAAATTGTAATCCATGCCTTTCCTTCATTAAAAAACGGTGCAAAGATAATGATTTAATTCCAGATTTACGATTACTGCTGAAACGGATAGCCGTCATATGGACCCTGACCACTCATCCTTCATACATCTGGTCGATGAGACCGGCATATTTTTCCAGGATCACCTTCCTGCGCAGCTTGAGCGTATTGGTCAGTTCTCCGCTCTCCACGCTGAAAGGTTCGGGAAGAATAGTGATTTTTTTGACTTTCTCGTAGGAGGTAAATTGCGACTGCAGCAACTCAATCCGGCCAAAGATAAAATTGTGGATGCGAGGGTCATTGACCAAACCTTCTGTCGTTTCAAAAGCAATCTGTTGCTCCCTGGCATAGGCTTTAAGAGCATCGTAATTGGGAACGATCAGAGCACTCACAAACTTACGCTGGTCGCCTATCACTGCCACCTGTTCAATATATTTATCCTCGGAAATGCGGGTTTCAATCATTTGTGGAGCAATATATTTGCCGTTGGATGTTTTATACAGATCCTTGATACGGTCGGTGAGAATAATCTCATTGTTGTCTGTCAATGAGCCTGCATCGCCGGTCCTGAAATAACCATCTTCGGTAAAAGCGGCTTCGTTCGCTTCCGGTTTTTTGTAATAACCCGCCATCACGGTCTCCCCTTTCACAAGAATCTCGCTGTTTTCACCAATTTTCACCTCCACATCGGGCATCACTTTTCCGACTGTTCCGATCCGAAAACCTTTTGCCGGGAAGCAACTCACCGTGGCTGTTGTCTCCGAAAGGCCATAACCGTAAATAATGCGCACGTCAATGGACTGCATAAACTCATTGATCGTGTCGGACAGGGGTGCCCCTGCCACAGGGAAAAAATTTCCTCTTTCAATTCCCACGATCCGCTTGATCAGAAAAAAGACAGTGTGCCGGTATATAAAAAACTTGATCCTGTTTCCTAGCGGGGCCCTTTTCCCTTCGTTTACATACTCCAGATTATGACGTTTGCCCGTCTTCACCGCATCGGTAAACAGCCATTTTGTAATTCCGGAAGCATTGTCAATATTCTCTTTCACTCCCTCGTACACCTTCTCCCAGAAACGAGGCACGTTGCTCATCAACGTTGGACGCACCTGCCTGATTGTCCTCCTGATTTCACTGGGATCTCTGTTTACGGCCACCGTAATCCCCTTGTGAAGACAGTAATAGGTCCATGCTTTCTCGAAAATATGGGTCAGCGGCAAAAAACACATGGACAGATCCTTTTCCGAAAGGTTTGTAATACGGATGTCGTGAATGTAGCAGGCTTTTATATAGTTGGCATGGGTAAGCATTACCCCTTTGGGCTCACCGGTCGTGCCCGACGTGTAGATGATGGTGGCAAGATCACTCTCGCTCAACTGCTTTAACCTTGAGTTCACCAGCGCCAGCGACTCTGAGTTGTCTCCGGTAGTGATGAAGTCATCGAAATAGACCGAAGTCCTATCTTCCGGTTTCAGCACCACTCCCGAGTCGAAAATAATCAGCCTCTCCAATACGGGCAGCTCCTGCTGTACCTTATAGGCATTATTATACTGAAACTGCTCGCCCACAAATAGCAGCTTAATCTGTGCATCATTGATGATGTAGCTCAGTTGCACCGGCGATGAAGTGGCATACATAGGAACCATCACCGCCCTGTTGGCATAAGCGGCAAAATCAGTGATCAGGTATTTATCCATATTCTGCGCATAAATACCTACGTTATCATGAGGCTGCACACCCATTTCCGCCATCGCCTGCGCAGCCTTCATAATTTTACCGGAAAAACTTTTCCACGACAGATCGAGCCATTCTCCGGCAGGCGATTGGTACTTTAGTGCCGTTTTGTATTTCAGCCTCAATGCTTGCTTATGGATAAGCTCTCCGAGATGATAATATGCCATAAATTTTCTATTGTGTTCCCAAAAGTACACTTTTTACCGGATTTGGGAGCATAAACTGATTTTTTTTGTACTTTTGGCTCTGCTTTTCCGAAGCTCCCTTTTGGAGATTATTTACTTAACATTCTAAATACGCGCAGGTTAATTAACTACACTTAACGTGTTTTCTCATGGTAAAATAAAACATTGCATTTATCTTTGCTCTGTTATGGAAAGACTCATCCACATATTGATGGTGTTGTATATAGCGCTTTTGCCCCCTGCGGTAAAAGCACAAGGGTTTTATGCGGCCAACATCAATCCCGAGGCGAGCAGCCCTGTATCTACCATCTTTTTAATGCCGAACGTATATCCGGCAGTAATCCTCGGGAATGATACCGTCGCCTGCATGTGGCTGACCGATTTCATCAAATATTCGCCCATCACTTTTCGCAGCACAAAAGATCGCATGGCATACTCCAAGCTGATCCGCGACGTAAAGAAAACACTTCCCTATGCCAAAGAGATTGCCGGCATCATCACCGAAACCTATGAGTATATGGAGACGCTACCCGACGACAAGGCACGACAAAAGCATCTCAATAAGATGGAAAAATACCTGATGGACGAGTATACGCCCAAAATGAAAAAACTCACCCGCTCACAAGGGCAGTTGTTGATGAAACTGGTTGACAGGGAGACCAACTCCTCCTCCTATCACATCATCGATGCATTTATGGGTAGCTTTAAAGCCTGGACCTACAACGTGTTTGCAGGTTTATTCGGGAACAGCCTGAAAACAAGATACAACCCTTACGGCGAAGATCGGATGACCGAACGGGTATGTGTTCTCGTGGAACAAGGTATTGTCTGATTTTTTTACTACCTTTGCATCGTTTTTTATCAAACGTATGCAAACAAATTTTCTTCAAGATTTTCAGCCCGCCCTCTTTCAGTCCTTAAAAACCTACAACAAAGAAAAATTTATTGCCGACCTCATGGCCGGACTGATTGTAGGAGTGGTGGCTTTACCATTGGCCATTGCATTCGGGATAGCATCGGGTGTAACACCTGAGAAAGGAATTTACACCGCCATTATTGCCGGATTCATCATTTCCTTCCTTGGCGGCAGCACGGTACAGGTGGGCGGCCCGACGGGTGCCTTCATCGTGATCGTTTACGGGATTGTGGAACAATATGGGGTTCACGGACTGGCACTGGCCACTGTCATTGCGGGCGTCATGCTGGTGATGATGGGCTTCTTAAAGCTGGGCGCCGTCATCCGCTTCATACCCTACCCCATTGTCGTGGGATTCACCAGCGGCATCGCGCTGACCATCTTTTCCACGCAGATGAAAGATTTTTTCGGCTTAACCACGCCCAAGCTACCTTCCGGATTTGTAGAAAAATGGATAACCTACTTCCAGCATTTCTCCACCGTGAACTGGTGGGCTGTCCTTATTGGCGTAACGAGTGTAGTCATCATCATCCTTACACCTAAAATTTCTAAAAAAATCCCGGGATCACTCGTGGCCATCATCGTGATGACTATTGCTGCCTATCTGATGAAAACTTACGGCAACATTCAGGGAATTGAGACCATCGGCGACCGGTTTATTATCAACAGTCAGCTGCCAGCAGTGGAAAACATCCCGATAAACCTTGAGAGCATGCGCCTGTTGTTCCCCGCCGCTTTCACCATTGCCATGCTCTGCGCAATTGAGTCGTTGCTCTCTGCCACCGTTGCAGACGGGGTGACCGGCAAAAAGCATAACTCAAACATGGAACTGGTGGCGCAAGGGGTAGCAAACATTGTCACTCCTTTCTTTGGCGGCATTCCTGCAACGGGTGCCATTGCACGCACAATGACCAACATCAACAACGGCGGCCGCACACCGGTAGCGGGAATTATCCATGCCTGCGTCCTCCTGCTCATTGTTTTGTTCCTGGGCGATCTCACAAAACACATTCCCATGGCATGTCTGGCAGGAGTGCTGGTGGTAGTGGCCTACAATATGAGCGAATGGCGCACCTTTCTCTCTCTCACAAAACAATCGAAAGCTACGCTTGCCATCCTGCTGACCACCTTTTTTCTGACGGTGATATTCGACCTCACCGTAGCCATTGCCGTAGGGCTGCTACTGGCTGTTTTTGCCTTTTTGAAACGAATGAACGAAAGCACGAAGATCTCGCATACTACCGGCAGCATAAACATCTCGGAAGAGATGGAATCTCACTCGCAAGACATGAAAGAGGAGGTGCTTTACCTGCCTCACGGAGTGGAGGTATATGAAATTGACGGTCCCTTCTTCTTTGGTGTAGCCAACAAATTCGACGAAAAGATGCGGGAGATAGGCGATCATCCCAACATCCGGATTATCAGAATGCGTAAGGTTCCGTTTATTGACTCTACAGGGTTAAACAACCTGGAGACCTTGTGTCGCAACTCAAAAAAGGAAAAGATCCACATCATTCTCTCCGGCGTAAAAGAAAATATTCGTGAGAGCCTTTACCAATCCAATATTCCACAGATTGTGGGCGACGAAAACATTTGTGCCGATATTCACCTCGCCGTAGCGAGAGCCCGGGAGATTGATGCCGGATTGCAAAAAGAACACAAACACAAACATCGTTAATGCACAAAAGTTCCCTCCGGCTCACCGATTGGTTACCTACCACGAAGAAAGAGATGATGCTTCGCGGGTGGGAGGAGGTAGACGTTGTTCTCTTCTCGGGTGATGCCTACGTTGATCACCCCTCTTTCGGCACAGCTGTCATCGGACGTATACTTGAAAGAGAGGGACTCCGGGTTGCCGTTGTGCCCCAGCCCAACTGGCGGGATGATCTGCGTGATTTCAAAAAAATGGGCACTCCTCGCCTTTTCTTCGCCGTTACTGCCGGAGTGATGGACTCCATGATCAACCATTACACCGCCGGCAAACGTCTGCGCTCCAGCGATGCCTACACACCGGACGGCCGCTGCGACATGCGACCCGACAGGGCGGTGACCGTCTATTCGCATATCCTGAAGGAGCTCTATCCAGGGATTCCTCTGTTGCTTGGCGGTGTGGAAGCTTCGCTGAGAAGAGTAACCCATTATGATTACTGGGACGACGCCCTGCACAAAACCATTCTTGCCGATACGCAGGCCGACCTGTTGATCTACGGAATGGGGGAACTTCCCCTGAAGCAACTGGTTCACAAACTTCGACACGGAGAGAAATTCGGTGAGATACATGACATTCCCCAAACGGCCTTTCTGTGCAAGAAAGAGAAAGTTCCTACAAACCCGTTCGACGAAGAGGAAATTCTCTTTTCACACGATGAGTGCCTGAACGACAAACTGAAACAGGCCAAAAACTTTCGCGTGGTGGAAGAACAGTCCAACCGCCTTACAGCCGCACGTATCCTGCAGAAAGTGGACGATCGGATGCTGGTGGTAAACCCGCCATTTCCTCCGATGAAAGAAGAGGAGATTGATGCCTCTTTCGACCTGCCATATACCCGCCTACCTCATCCCAAATATAAAGAAAAAAAGATCCCGGCATACGAAATGATCAAGTTTTCGGTGAACCTTCACCGCGGATGCTTCGGAGGATGCGCTTTCTGTACCATCTCGGCACATCAGGGAAAGTTCATTGCCTCCCGTTCAAAATCGTCCATATTGGCGGAAGTAGGAAAGATCACGGAAATGCCTGATTTCAAAGGATACATCAGTGACCTGGGGGGACCCTCGGCAAACATGTATCGGATGCAGGGAAAAGAGGTGGCTATTTGTAAAAAATGCAAAAAACCATCCTGTATATACCCAAAGGTATGTTTCAATCTGAACACTGACCATACACCACTCCTGGATATCTATCGTGCCGTGGATACACTGCCAGGCGTGAAAAAATCGTTTATCGGCAGCGGCATCCGCTACGATATGCTTCTGCATAGGAGCAACGATGAAAAAACAAATAATTCCACACGGACCTATCTTCGGGAACTGATAAAGTATCACGTGTCGGGCAGGTTGAAAGTAGCTCCGGAGCACACCTCAGAAGCTACGCTCCACACAATGCGAAAACCACCGTTCGACCTGTTCTATAAGTTCAAACTCGCATTTGATGAACTAAACGAAAAGGAATCACTAAACCAACAGCTTATCCCTTATTTTATTTCGTCGCACCCGGGCTGCACAGAAGAAGACATGGCAGAGCTGGCAGCGATCACTAAAAATTTGCATTTCAAGCTGGAACAAGTGCAGGATTTTACTCCTTCACCCATGACACTGGCGACAGAGATCTATTACACCGGTATCCATCCCTATACCCTGAAACCTGTCTACACTGCCAAAACAAAAGAACAGAAAAACGCACAGCGTCTGTTTTTTTTCTGGCACGATCCACAAAACAAGCGGACCATCATCAGTACTCTCAAGCGTATAAACAGACTGGACCTCATCCACAAGCTGTACCCAAAAGGATAACTACTCCGGAGGATGTCATAAAAGACATCGACAACTTTGTTAATTATTGCTAATTTGAGGATTATCTCAATTTTGCATGCAGCGATTTTGCATTTGTTGCATCTAACGAGTATAGAAAGCAAGATAGTATGAGAAAGACGTTTTTGACACTTACTATTATTTCAACCGGAATTCTTCTTTCCCTGTTTTCGTGTGACGACAATTCCAACTCCTTGGGTGAATTCCGTATCAACGTAGCCACCGTAATCCCCGAGGGCGAGAATGCATATTCCTTGTTGCTTGACAATGGCACGCGTTTATGGGCGGCTGCCACTGCCGTGGTATACCAGCCGACCTGCAATCAACGGGTTTTTCTCAATTACACCATCCTCTCGGGCGCTCAAGAGGGCTATAACCATTACATCAAGGTAAACGACATCTGGAATATTCTTACCAAACAGGTCATAGAGCTGAACACTCAAAATGAAGACAGTATCGGCAATGATCCGGTAAAGGCCAATGCGGTGTGGGTGGGAGGTGATTATTTGAACGTCTCATTTATGTTCAACTATGGCGGCGTACGCCCTCATTCCATCAACCTGGTAAATAACACTTTGTCACCTGGCAACGCACCCGGTGTCACTGAACTCGAATTTCGTCATAATTCATACGACAGTCAGCAGGACAAATTATACGAAGGCTTCGTTTGCTTCGACCTGAAACCATTGCGTGCTAACGACGCCGATTCCGTAAAGCTATCCATCAAAGTGAAAGAACTGACGGGAGAAACAACTTACGATGTGACTTACAGGTACAATCAAGCACTACAGGAAGCAATAACCGAAATGCCTATTCCTGTTGTCTCATCGAATGAATACTATTAAGCGAAACAACCACAACGTAATTAGTTCTATTTCTTATATGACTTTTTGATTTTCCAAAAACCGGATGGTCCCTGTGAAGAGATCATCCGGTTATTTTTTATAAGTAGCCAGCGCTAAACACCATTCTTTTTATAAGCGATCGTAAGGCAAGTGGGCAAGTGCGTCCGAGATTTTGTCCACTGCTTCACGCATAGGCTTCTCTACCATCCCTTTCATAAAAATGCTTAAATCGGCGCGTAGGGTCAGGCGTAACCTGGTATCCTTTTCCGCCTTTGCTACAAGCTGTATCCAGATAAACACATCGAATGGCAACTTTTCTGATTTGAATTTCACCAGCTTATTCGGCTCACGCTCTTCCACAAGAAAAGTGACCTTTCCTATCGGGTCAACCCGAAACGACACCATATTGGCATCGAACGAAAAGTCACGAAGTTTATCTTCCGGGATTCTGTCTTTTACCGACTCCAATTTACTGAGATCGGAGAGCACACGAAACACCTCGGCATCACTGTGCGGGATCGTTTTTATTTCACTGACAAACTCGGTCATTTTTTTATTTTTTTTACCGTCTGTCCCCAATTTTCCGGATCGTGACGCCAGTCCTGCAATGTCTTCAGTTCCGACTCATCGATATAATCCGTCTGCAGTGCTTCATCAAGAATCGCATCATAATCGCAAAGAGTAGTGAGCTCAACCCTGGCCTCCTGCATGCTCTTCAATGCGTGCGGAAACCCGTACGTGAATATGGCAAACATTCCCAACACATCAGAACCGTCACGGCGAATTGCTTCTACAGCCTTCAGGCTGCTGCCCCCGGTAGAGACCAGATCTTCAATCACAATTACTTTTTGTTTCGGCTTCAGATCTCCCTCAATCAGGTTTTCCAATCCATGATCTTTCGGTGTGGAGCGGATATAGACAAAGGGTAAGTCAAGCAGGTCGGCAACCAGCACTCCCGGAGCAATGGCTCCGGTGGCTACGCCTGCAATAGCATCCGCTTGGGGATATTTTTCGAGGACAAGCCGGGCAAACTCCACCTTGATGAAATTGCGAATGGCAGGATAGGACATCAATTTGCGATTGTCGCAATATATGGGTGACTTCCAACCCGACGCCCACGTGAAGGGATTAGAGGGTTGTAACTTAATGGCTTTAATCTTAAGAAGCTTCTCGGCTGTTAATTTCTGTACTGTGCTCATTTTTTTATTAAAATAGTTAATTACATTGGTCGTTTTCAATTTCTATTGCTTCACGAAAACGTAAACTATATCGCAGATTACCCACAAAAGTACAGATTTCAAAATTAAAAACGTCCATTTTTAAAAAAAGAAACTAAAAAACCTCCCCCAAGGTTGCCACGCTGATTTTCATCTCACGGCAAGCCTGCAAGGCTATGCCGCAGGCTTCAACGGTGGAGCCTGTGGTAATCACATCGTCCACAAGCAACAGATGCTTGTGGGCAAATGCATCCGGATTATTCACCCGGAAGATCGACTTCACATTCTCCCAACGTTGTGTTTTGGTTCGCCTTGTCTGGGTAGGATTATAAACGACACGGACAAGATTGCCCACAGACAGTGGGCGGGAGGTAGCCTCCGACAGTCCGCACGCTATCATTTCAGCCTGATTATAGCCGCGGCTTTTTTCTTTCTTCGGGTGTAACGGCACCGGTAGGATAATATCAATCGGTTTCAGAAAGTCACTTCCCAGAAGATCTTCGCCAAAAATCCTCCCCAACAGCGCCCCCACTTCTTTGTGGTGGTGGTATTTCAGCTGATGAATCAACGGGGGCAGTATCCCCCCCTTGGCATATACACAAAAAGAAGCAATCCGCTCAAAAGGGATTCTCCCCGCCATCAGCTGCTCTGCGGCATTATTCGGGAGTCTGAAGTTATAGGTACGGGGCAGCTTGTACAAACATCGCAAACAGATGCACTCCTCAGATTGTAACAACTCCTCGCCGCACACCATGCACACTGCAGGAAAAAAAAGACGTGAGAGTTCAAACAACAGGTCATTCCGTCTCATAAGGCAACTCATCCATGTCCATCTTCTGCATGCAGTTCAAAATCTCTTTCATTGGATACCCCTTTCCCAGAGCATAGCGGATTAGCTTACCGTTAATTTCATAGGCGGACCCTCCTTTTACTGTTTTTCTTTTTGCCTCCATTAGCTGCAAAAGTGGGGCGTTGAGTGCGGTATCGGAAAATTCCGCAAGAGCTGCATCAATAACTTCAGCCGGTATCTGTTTTTGTCGCAAAGATAGCACAATCTTTACTTTACCCCACTTGTTGAAAGCAGACTTGTCATGAATATAATTCCGGACATAGCGTGCCTCATCGATATAGCGATTTTTCTTCAACTGGTCAATCACCCGTTCTGCAGACTCATCCTGAATCTGCAAGCGTTGCAGCTTTCTGCGCACATCCCATATACAGCATTCTTTTCGGGAGCAAAGTCGAGCCATTTGCGCGAAGGCCTGTTCCGGAGTGATTGTCTTTTCAGGCTTCTTCATGAGCTGTTGATTTTTGAGCCCGAATCATCCTGGGATTGCCGGAGATGTCACTTTTTATTTCAATTGTACGGAATCCGGCGTCGCGAAGCAATGCCGCTACCTGTTCCGACATGTTCCGGTTTATTTCGAAATATAATCTTCCTCCGTCATGGAGCAGCTCTTCAGCCAGGGCAACTATTCGCTCATAAAATAACAATGGCCTGTCATCCGGAACAAAGAGGGCTTCATGTGGTTCAAAATCGAGGACATTCCGATCCATTTCTTTTTTTTCGGATTCCGTTACATAGGGAGGATTGCTCACAATCACGTCGTATTTTTTCAACGGCGTAACAGGCTGGAAGATATCTACACGGGAAAAGTGTACCGCGGCCTTGTTTCGGGAAGCATTTTCCGCAGCCACCACCAGGGCTTCCTCCGATATATCCCATGCATCCACCTGAGCGTGTTCAACTTCGGTTGCCAGAGCTACCGCGATGCAACCACTTCCGGTTCCAATATCCAAAAAAAGAAGACTCCCGCCATGCTGTTCCGACACAATCCACTCCACCAGCTCTTCAGTTTCCGGGCGAGGGATCAACACGTTGCCTGTGACCTTAAACATCTTGCCATAAAACTCGGTTTCACCAAACACATACTGATAAGGCTCCCCTTTTTTCAACCTGATAAGAATATCGTCCAGCTTTTCCGCTTGAGATCGGGATAAATGATTAATTTTGTTGTCCGTTATGACGACATACGGGAGACCGCATACCTCCTCAAGGATGAGGCGGGTGAGCACCGTAATTTCCGAAGGGGTATACAACCCGTTCAATTCTCGACGAATATGTTGTATATGCTGCTGCATAACGATAATTGCTGTAATAGTATAGCTTGACAGGACAAAGATAAAAAAAATGGAACTAAATCCGGCATTTATGCAGCGTTGCCTTCAACTTGCACGCAAGGGAGAAGGTTTTACCTGCCCCAATCCCATGGTAGGGGCAGTCGTTGTACACCATAACCGGATCATTGGGGAGGGGTATCACCGGCAGTATGGGGAAGACCATGCCGAAGTAAATGCTATCGCGGCTGTTAAAGAGAGAACATTGTTGCCCGACTCCACCCTGTACGTCTCGCTGGAACCTTGCTCCCATCATGGCAAGACACCTCCTTGTACGGAATTGATCATCAAGAATAAGATTCCTCGCGTGGTGGTGGCCACCAAAGATCCTAACCCTGCCGTATCTGGTGCCGGCATTGATCTGATGAGGAAACATGGTATTGAAGTGACCCTGGGAGTAATGGAAGAAGAATCCCGGGAGTTGAATAAAATATTTTTCACAAATCAACTCTTTCACAGGCCCTATGTGATATTAAAATGGGCACAGAGCAAAGATAGGTTCATGGATCACCCCCGGACGTCGCTACGGGAAAAGTTGCCGGCACTTATTTCCAACAAACTCACCCATACGATTGTGCATAAGCTTCGGACACAAGTACAAGGTATCCTTGTAGGCACCCAAACAGCATTGCTGGACAACCCGCAACTGACTGCCAGAAAATGGTATGGACAACAACCCATACGGATTGCGATAGACAAGGAGAACAAGATTCCCACATCATCAGCCCTGTTCAACAAGATAACCCCAACAATTGTATTCACTGCCGCTATCCGTGGAGACTTGCCTAACGAAGCGGTGAAGCAAATCGTGATAGACTTTCAGGAAGACACCAACATTCAGATTCTTCAAAGCTTATACCAGGAGGGAATTTACTCCCTGCTTGTTGAAGGAGGAGCCCGTCTGTTATCCTCGTTCATTGAGAAGAACATGTGGGATGAAGCCTATGTGGAGACATCCGAAACAATGCTCCACAACGGTGTAAAAGCACCTGAAATTCAAGGAAAAGAGATAAGCACAAAGAGGTATCTGGATTCAAGACAGCTTCATATAAAGTGCCAAATAACTCGAAATTTTCTTTAAATATTCATTTTAATATGGTTAAAGCGAAAAATCTTTCTACTTTTGCATATCTTAAATGTGCTGTACTATATATTGAAACGAATGATATCTAAATATTTTTCCCGGTTATTGGTGCTCGTCATTAACCTGTTGCTAATTTCCTCTTGCCTGAACTCAACCAACGACAAAGTGGAATATTCGCCCGATGCACAAATCTATGCCTTTTCTCTGTCATCCAAAACGGACACTTCCAACCTGTTGTCTGCCACTAAATTCACCATAGATCAGATAAACGGCAAGATCTTCAATCAGGAACCGCTTCCCTTTCAATTCGGTGTGGACAGTGTGGTCTTAAATATTACCGGTGTCAGCACATACAGTCCCTTTACGCAGGTACAGCTCCGTCTGGATCCAGACAGTACCTATAACTGGATTCGATCCGACTCGGTGGCCGTGAGCCGGTTAAACCAAATAACCACTACTGCAGCCGACGGAAAAACGAAAAAAAGATACGATTTTGAATTGAATATATATCAGCAGGATCCCTATATCCTTACTTGGGAACATATAAACACAGGGTATCTCCCCGCATCGATAGCATCTCAGCAAACAATCGCTTTCAAAAATCGCTTTATCACTTACTTCAACACCGGGACGGCTATACAAGCGATCTCCTCCGACAGCTCCAGCGGGACCAACTGGACTGCATTCAACCCGGCTGGCATGCCCAACACCCTGCTGCTCTCATCGCTGGTTACGGCTAACGACTTCGTTTTCGGGCTCGACGCCACAGCCGGAACCGTCTATTGCTCAGCCGACGGCGTCAACTGGAGTCAGGTAATTACCTCACACCCGGTGAAAGCAATCTACGGAGAGCTTCCCTTGGCGACAAAAGGGAATATTTTAATCGCAATAGACCTCGACGGAACACTTACTTTTGCGGAAACAGACAACTTTACAGTACTGAATCCGATGAATAAAGTTCCCGCGAATATTCCGGTAAAGGATTTTTCGGCTTCCCGGGTCGACATACCTACCTCCTATTCCATCAAATACATTATTTTGTCGGGAGGCACAACAAAAGACAATACAAACAACACCGATATCTGGATTTTACAGGAAAAAGACGGAATCATTACTCATATTCTTTCGAGAAAACCCACCACAATTACAGTGAATGGAAGCAGTTTGTTTTTTTATGACAACAAGCCTTACATGATGATTACCTCTTCCGGGAGAAATGCACTGATATACTCTGAAAATTTTGGCCTGGACTGGAAAATGGCAGCAGAAAATCAGACATTTCCCGCTGGATTCAATCAACGGACAAATGCATCGGTCATTATCGATGCTGCAAATTATATATGGATATTCGGCGGAATATCTGCAACGCAAACCCAACTTGCCGATATTTGGAGAGGCAGGCTCAATAAATTTGTCAACAACTGAAAAGACACACCACATTCATTGTGCGTGAGATAATTTATCGCCCGATTTTCCGTTAACTTGGAAACAGGATTTTAAGGAATGAAGGAATGAAAAATCTGAAGAAGCCACTGCTTGTTTCTGCAATAGCGGGACTTTCACTGGTCACTGCCAGCGTCTTTGCTCAGGAGTATAAATACGAACTAGGTGGTGCCACAGGAATTTCATCTTACATGGGTGATGCCAATAAGACGAAATTTATGCTCCATCCGGGCATCGCTGTTGGACTTCTTTTCCGGTATAACATTACTTTCCACTGGGCAATGAAAGTAAATCTGTCCGGAGGGAATGTTTCTGGCGACACCCTGGATTCGGGAAACATATTCCCGTTTGCGCAACATGCATCTTTTCGTCGCACCTTTGCCGAAGCGAGCAGCCAGGCAGAGTTTAACTTTCTGCCCTACAGCGACAAGTACAAATACACAGGGACGAAACCCTATACACCTTATCTCTTTGCGGGTGTCGGTGTTACGTATGCCCCGGGAGAGGTTGACTATTGGGGACTGAACATGCCTTTTGGCGTGGGATTTAAGTATAAAATAAAAAACAGGTTGAATATCGCCGTCGAGTATTCGATGCGGAAATTGTTTAGTGATGACTTCGATGCAACTCAACCAGCACAGGGATGGAGTTTAAACCAGCCCTATGGCATCGGAAGCAGCTTCCTCAAAAACCGGGATGGCTATTCAACCGCAATGATTTGCCTCACATGGGACTTCGGAATGAAGGAAGATCCTTGTCACGGCAACTAACATATTAGCCGTTAAAAAGATGTCGTTATTTGACAAACTTGATCATCGTCGTCATCCCACCCACATAGCCATCATCATGGATGGGAACGGGCGTTGGGCCAAAGCCAGAGGATTGGAAAGAGCCGAAGGGCACAGGGAAGGAGTGAACACTATCAGGAGAGTTGTGAAAGCCGCCATCAAAGCATCGGTTCAACACCTTACCCTGTATGCGTTTTCTACAGAAAACTGGTATCGCCCCGCGGAAGAGGTAGACGGATTAATGGATTTAATGGTATATGCCATTACCAGGGAGACGCCGGAACTTAAAAAAAACGGGGTAAGCATTTCAACTATCGGCGATACGAGCCGCCTGCCTGTAAATGTCAGAGAAACGCTCGAAGCTTGTATCCGGGAAACGGCAGAAGGCAGAAATCTGAACCTTGTGATCGCAATAAGCTATTCTTCAAAATGGGAACTTACAGAAGCTACCCGAAGAATTGCCGACGATGTGATCAAAGGTGTTCTGAAGGGAGAAGATATCAGCGAGGGAACCATTAGTAAATATCTCACTACCTGCAACCTGCCCGACCCGGACCTTTTGATTCGGACAGGAGGAGAACAACGGATCAGCAATTTCTTGTTGTGGCAATGCGCCTACACGGAGTTTTACTTTACCGAAACCTTTTGGCCCGATTTCGGCGAGGAGGAGTTGTACAAAGCCATTCTCGACTATCAGGGCCGTGAACGGAGATTCGGTAAAATCAGTGAACAGATAGAATTAGAAAAATAACCGTACATACTGCACAAAAGACAGTCAGAGAAAAGAAATATCACAATGTTGAAGAAAACATTCCATTTACTTTTGTTATTCACCCTGTTTATACAGACATTGTCATTGGCACAGACCACCGACAGTGTGTATACTTCCTCTCCGAGTGAACTAAATGTAAACTACACTGCTCCCCCCAGAAAATATTATATTGCCGATATTGATGTAACCGGGGTAGAGGGAACAATGTACGAAGACCAAAAGTTCGTCCTGGTCGGTTTTTCGGGTCTGTCAAAAGGACAAGAGATTCTAATACCCGGAGAGGATATCACCAACGCCCTCAAGAGGTTCTGGAGACAGGGGCTCTTTTCGGACGTGAAGATACTCCAGTCAAAAGTAAAAGGCGACAGCGTGTGGCTCGAGATCCGACTTACTGACCGTCCCCGGGTAGCCAACATTCGCTATTTAGGGATGAAAAAAAGCGAACAGGAAGACATTGAGAAAAAGATCGGCTTTGTGAAAGGGAATCAAATTACTCCACCGCAGATAGACAGAGCAGAGACAATAATCAAAAGCTTCTTTGAGGAAAAAGGATTCGGAGATGCCGAAGTGAGAATTATTCAGCGACCGGATACCACCCAGAAAAATCAGGTCGTACTGGAGGTCAATGTAGACAAAAAAGAAAAGCTCAAGGTAAACAACATCGCGATAGAAGGAAACGAATCGCTCACAGACAATCAACTAAAAAGGGCGATGAAAAAGACCAACGAGAAGGGAAAACTGCGGAATATTTTCCGAGCGAAAAAGTTTGTGGAAGATCTCTATGAAGCAGACAAGAAAAACATCATCAGCAAGTATCAGGAAAATGGATATCGCGATGCAGAGATTCTCCGTGATACGGTATACAAATACGATGAAAAGACTGTAAATATTGAGTTGCAGGTCGAAGAAGGACCCCAATATCATATCCGTTCCATTAACTGGGTGGGCAATACGCAATACCCTTCCGCCCAGTTAGGACAGTTATTGAATATGGCACCCGGTGATATATATAACCAGAAGAAACTGCAGGAAAGATTGATCTCGGATGAAGATGCTGCCATAAACCTCTACCAGAACAACGGCTACCTGTTCTCCAACATCGACCCGGTTGAGATCAATATTGAAAATGACTCTGTGGATCTGGAACTACGTGTAACAGAAGGGCCAAAAGCGACCATCAAGCGGGTAATTATCCAGGGAAACGATCGCCTTTATGAGGACGTTATAAGGAGGGAGTTACGAACCAAACCAGGTGCCGTATTCAGCAAGGAAGACCTGCTTCGTTCCGTGCGTGAGATAGCCCAGACAGGCCATTTCGACCCCGAAGCACTCTCTGCCGGTATCGGTCAGGGGATCAACCCTAATCCCGAAGACGGAACAGTCGACATTACCTATCCGCTTACCTCGAAAGGAAACGACCAGATAGAGTTTTCCGCCGGCTGGGGTGTAACCGGATTGGTGGGGAAGCTCAGTTTGAAACTGAACAACTTCTCCCTGAGAAATATGCTGAACCCCTCTATGCACAGAGGAATTATCCCGCAGGGTGAGGGACAAACGCTTGTTCTTAGCGCACAGACTAATGGCCGTTATTACCAATCTTATCAGTTTCAATTTATGGAACCCTGGTTTGGCGGAAAAAGACCTAACAACCTGTCGTTAAGCGCCTACTACTCCCGATATACCGGACTGAACACCAACTACTATTCCCAAAACAGCTACTACAACCCATATATGTACGGCTATGGCGGTTATCCCGGTTACGGCGGATACGGCGGGTACGGCGGATACGGCGGATACGGATACCAGGATATGGCAGAATATGCCTATGACCCGGACCAGGTGTTTAGCATGGTGGGCCTTTCACTGGGCTACGGAAAGAGGCTAGAATGGCCTGACGACTACTTCCAGTTCATGGCAGAGCTAGGCTATCAACGTTATGGGTTGAAGAACTGGTCTTATAATCAATTCCCGTTTCAAACGGGAGTGAGCAACAGCATCACCCTCGGACTCACCCTATCGCGTATATCCACAGACAACCCTATATATACGCGTACCGGTTCTCAATTCACGCTGAGTGTATCTGCTACCCCACCCTTCTCTCTGTGGGATGGAAATAACTATGCCGCCATGGCGTACAACGATCCGGATAAATACACGTGGAACGAATATCACAAATGGAAGTTGAAAATCCGCACCTTTACGCCACTTTCACCCTCTACGGTAACCCGCACACCTGTGATGGCCACTCGTGTTGAGTTCGGCATCCTCGGACACTATAATAAAAATAAAATGACCCCCTTTGAAACGTTCGACGTGGGAGGTGACGGCATGAGCGGTTACACCAGCTCCTTTGCGACTGAAAACGTGGCTCTAAGGGGCTATGAAAATAACTCCATTGCTACACAGGCACGCGCTTATACCCGACTTGGGCTGGAGTTACGTTATCCTTTTATTCTGGAACCCAACTCCACGATATACGGGGTTGCTTTTCTGGAAGCCGGAAACGCCTGGTACAATGTAAAAGATTTGAATCCTTTCGATTTAAAACGTTCAGCCGGCGTGGGAGCCCGTATATTTCTACCAATGATCGGATTGATGGGAATCGACTGGGCATATGGATTTGACACTGTATTTGGCAGCGGAAACAGACAACGTGGCGGAGGCCAGTTCCACTTCATCATTGGACAGGAATTCTAACATGTAGAGACAGATATGCTTATCTGAAGAAGCAAAAGCTAGCCCAGGCCCCTGCACTCAGGAAAGGACTTATTTGCTCTTTAATGAATTTTAGCATGCCTTTTGTAAACGTTTCGGATTGTAATCCGTCTTACATAACAGCATACACAAGAAAGCGAAAAACATGCTTGCGATCAATTTGCTTTTATCTCTGTTTCGTACATTAAAAATAAAAATAATATGAAAAAGACACTTTTTTTGATCGGTTTATTGATGGCGTTGACATTGGGAACTACGTACGCCCAAAAATATGCATTGATTGATATGGAGTATATTCTGGAACGGATTCCTATGTACGAAAGTGCCAACAAACAGCTGGAGACCTTGTCTTCACAATGGCAAAGTAAAGTGGACGCAGAGGTGGAAACCGTGAATGCCATGTATAAAAAATATCAGGCCGACCTGGTATTTCTTGCCGGAGCTGAAAAGACCAAACGCGAGAACGAAATCGTAGCCAAGGAAAATTCGATTCAGGAACTGAGAAACCAATATTTCGGTCCCCAGGGAGAATTATTCAAGCAACAGGAGGAGTTGATCAAGCCCATCCAGGATAATATTTACGAGGCAGTAAAAAACATTGCAACTCAGCAGGGATATACGATGGTGATAGACAGGGCCTCATCCTCATCCATTATCTTTGCTTCACCCAGTATTGATATAAGCGATCAGGTACTTTCATGGTTAGGCTATTAAAAATAAAAAGTTTATCTTTGTGCCGACATAACGAAAGAATTTTAAATTACAAATTAGAAATAGAAAATCATGTTAAAAAAATTATTGATCTTTTTTATTGCACTGGCTCCATTGACAGTGGTAGCACAAGAGGCGAAGTTTGCGTACCTGAATGCCCAGGAAATTTTCTCAGCCATGCCCGAATTGGCCGGCATTGAAACACAACTCAGTTCCAAGCAGGAGGAAATCTCAAAAAACGGACAAGCATTGGTAGATGAATTCAACAAGAAGTCCGAAGAATTCAACAAGACACCGGCCACTTCCGAGGCAGTACAGCAAGACCAGCAAAAACAACTTGCTCAGATTCAGGAGAGATATCAGATCTACCTGCAGAATAGCCAGCAGGAAATGCAGCAATTACAGCAAAGCCTGCTTGAACCGGTTAACAAGAAAATTGCCGATGCTATCAAAGCGGTGGGAGATGAAAACAAATACACCTTTGTATTTGATGTATCAACAATGCAATCGCCCATTGTTTACGTGAGTCCCACGGCAGTCAACATCACTCCCCTGGTGAAAACCAAATTGGGGCTGAAATAAAAAAGACGCAATAATGACGCCACACATAAAAAAGGGTCTCCCCAGGGAGACCTTTTTTTATGCCTGCTCACAAATAACACCTACATTCCTTTAATTACCAGTAACGGTGTATCTGAGTGGAATAACATTCTTCTTGCAATGCCGGGATTAAACATCCTGGCAAAGATGTTGCGCCGTGAACTGGACAAGGAGATCATGTCAATTTTATGTTCGTTCACGAATCTGTCGAGAGACTCTTCCACTCTTTCACTCTGTTCAATCAGTTTATACTCGGTCTGCAATTGCGGGTATAACTCTGCAAAACGTTTCTGAATACCCGACAATTTAATTTCATTCCACACATCTTCTTTTTTTGCGATATGAGCAAGATAAACCTTTACAGGATAGGGCTTTAAAAAACGCATCATGATATCAAATGCTTTGAACTCCCGTTCCTGAAAATTGGTCAGAAATGCGATGGTCTTCATCGCCGAAAGATTATTCGCCTTTGCTCCTTCGGGTATGGCAAAGATGGGTGTTCTGCAGCCCTCCATGACCTCCGCCGTTACGCTCCCGATAAGATCAAGATCTTTGGCACTCTTTCCCCGTGTTCCCATCACAATGGCCGTAGGACGCATTTTCTTGGAATAGGTGATAATTTCTTCTTCGGGAAGACCTTCCAACAATACCGTCTGATAAGGTACCTTAGGTATTAAACCGCCAGTCATTTCTTCCTCAATTGTTTTCACCAGGCCCTGCATCTCACTTTCTGTTTTTCTTTTTATATCCTGGTAAAGTTCTTTGTCGGTCGCCTGCAATGTGAAGGTGTCACCAAAAGGTATTGCCCCCGGGTAAAATGGTGTAAAGAAAGCGTGCAAAAGTTTCACTTTACAATCCAGATCACGAGCCAGGCGAAAGCCAAATTCACATGCTGCAAGCGAGTATTCAGAAAAGTCTACTGGCACCAGTATTTCTTTGCTTATCTCTTGCTCCGGTTCTTTGTCGAGCTCGGAAGTAAAGTCTACTTTTTCGATTATTTGGAGTGCTCTGGGAAGATCGGCTTCGTTAATTCGCACACGTACATTGCCCGGAACAACCGGATCAATCATCTTGATGCCGTGTATAACTGCCGGAATGCCTTCTGATTCAAGAATCGATTTCAGGATATGGGCTTTTTCATATGAATGAATGGCTACGGTGACCAGCTTTTCGTCGTGAGAATCCCTCTTTTTACCATCTTTTTCCATACTGTATTTTTTTACATGTCCATGGATCTGGGACCATAGACAACTCGGTTATAACAAAGGCTAAATAACCCACTATTTGGCTGCCAGAGCACAAATTTGTGGGTTATTTATTTTTTAATCAACTTCTTTCGTTTCAATTATATCGGGTTCAGGATAATCATCAAGCCCGAGTATTTTCAGTGCTTTATCAAAAATTGTGGTATCGTCAAGCACAACAATACCACCATTCGGTCCCGGTTCAATGTGTATTCCTACACTTTTTCCTTCTTTGTAATTGTATCCACCAAAATAATTCCGGACTGTTTCGGGCTTCATATCCAATTCCGTTGCTATTTGGTGGATACTACCATCGGGGAGTTTGTCTTTCAGTTCTCGCAGCTCATTAAAAGTGATTGTTCTTGCCATGGCTTATAATTTTTATGTTGTTACTACATTTCAGGATTCATTTCATGCCCTAAACTTACACAAAAAAAAAGATATCCCAAACTATTTATAAAAATATTTACGCAAATGTTCCAATTCTATAAATAGAACATTTTTAGTGAGGTAAAGTTGCTAAAAATGAACTAAAAATAATCAAGACAGCAAGATAGGAAGGAATAAAAATGGATAAAAGGTGAGCGTGCGGACGACTATATAGAGGGATATTTTTCGATTCTGGAAGATGTAGCAGAAAAGACCTCGTTAAACGAAGCAGCTCATAAAACAGATAACCCAGTACTGAGCCCACAATCATCCCTGCGAGTATATCCGACACGAAGTGTACACCAAGATATACACGGGTATAGCTGTTTAACAGTGCCCAGAAAATAACAGCGATCGTTACCCGTCGATCTTGAAAGAGCAGGATCAGAAAGACAGCCAAACCGAAACTATTGGTGGCATGGCTCGAAATGAAACCATACCTGCCTCCCCGGTAACCATTCACAATATCGACCAGTTCCTTGAAGTCGGGATGATGTGTGGGTCGAAAACGCTCGAACAATGGTTTGAAGAATGAAGACGCCAACTGATCGCATGCGGCAAATAGCAAGATAAAAAACAGGGTTACCAGCAAACCATCTTTCCAGTTGGTTTTATGAAAGAAGAGAAAAATAATGAACAAAAAAAGCGGTATCCATACCAGCCTGCCGCTTAACATCCACATCACGTTATCGAGAAAGAGCGAATCGCTGCCGTTTAGTGCAAAAAACAAGTCCCGCTCGAATGGTAATAGTTTCTCGACTGCCTCTTTCATATTATTTCTACATTTTTTTTGGAAGTCCAGCCGACACTGCCATTTGCAATTTCAATCTCAAACCAGTTACCGTCGCTGCTCCTCACCTTCACCCTGGTGCCTTCGTGAAGTTCAAAAAGTGTGTTGCTGTTTTCGTCGGGCGATGCATTAACCCGGGCTGCACCCACCATGACAATGGCGGCATCTCTATGGATACGTCCACTTTTTTGGCTGAAGGCAAAGATATTCGACGTGATCATCAGAGAGAAAAAAATAATTCCTGCATAAAATGCGCTTTTTTTAACCCATAGGATGCGAACAAAAAGAAAGGTGCCTGCAGAGAACAGAAATAGAATAAAAAACACAATACCAATAATTGCCCATTGATCGGAACTGTAAATGTTTCGTACGGCCAGAAACCAGTTTGCTATAAATAGGTCGCCTGCGGTGTCGATACGATCTTCTGTCCTGTTTTTGGCAAAACGCAGGTTGTGCCGTATATCGCCGTCACCCGGATCCAGAAGTAAAGCTCTCTCGTAGTTCAGGATAGCCTTTCCCAGTTGGTTGTTTCTAAAATAGGCGTTGCCCAGATTGAAATAAATCTGAGCCGATTCTTTGTTTTCGTTGAAACCCTGCAATACAAGTTCTTCGTAAAGTAAAATGCTTTTTCCATAGTCCTGATCCCTGTAAGCTTGTGCGGCTTCTTCTACATTTGCTCCGGAAATTGAAGCGGCTGCGGCGGGCGTTGGCTTTCCGTCAGACTGATCCCTGGAAGTAAATCCGGGAGCAGCAGTGAGATCGTTTGGTATAATTGTATCGTTCCCCACCTGACCCGTCAATTGCGGAACAGCTGTGAAGAAAAGCAGAATGATCAATACTGATTGAGGCAGTTTCATCCGGTTTGACTTTGGTTTGTTCATCATTCAATCCTACTCTTTTTATTTTTCAACTTATTCTCCATCTCTCCGATAGCCTCCACCGTATCCTGATAGAGACGTTCCAACACGGCATCACTCTCGGACGGAGCATAACGTGCAAACTCACAGGCATCAAGAATGTGCATAAACTTTCCTGCAAGCTCCTCGCTGATGCCCTGCTTTGATAATTCTGATTCAATATTATGTTTGGAAAGACGTGCCAAGGGGATAGAGAGTTTGTCGCTGAAATAACCCCATAGTGCACGGAGCACTTCATCATAAAATTTATCCTTGTCGTGCACTTTAAGAAATTTTCCGGCTGTCTTCAGACGTTTGATAGCCGTTTTATTTGCCTTTTTCGTTCTCATCAGGGCAATGTTTGCATTTTCACGTGCTTGTTTTCTGTTAATCCCGTAAAAAAGGATCAGCAGCAACAAGGGAATCAGATACCACAACCAATATGCAAATGAGCCTACAAAGAATTTTGTGCGTGAGAGATAGGCGGGATCACCCGTCTTCAGGAAACGGATATCCTGCTCCACTTTCACATCCCGATGATTCACAAAACTGCTCGCTGAAGCACTTCCGGGATCTGCTTTGGCAATCTGCAGCGTATATTCGGGAGTAGTCAGCGTTTTGTAGCTGTTTGTATTGAGGTCGAAGTAGGTAAATTCTACCGGCGGAATGGAATAGTCACCCTCATAGCGAGGTATTGTCATATAGGAGATCTTTCGAACACCGGTAAGTCCATTGGACGTCACGTTCAAAGCGTTGTCTATAGTGGGGTCATACAATTCAAAATTATCGGGAAACGTTACCTTCGGATTACGAATCAGTTTCAAATTACCCGTACCGGATATCTCCAATGTAAGGGTAACCGCTTCATTGGCTTTGGTATTCACAGTGCTGATGGCGGGTTTCAGCGAGAAGGTTCCCACAGCATTTGCAAAGGTTTCGGGCTTATTGCCCGGCAACGGTTTAACATTAACTATCAACGGGTTGGTTGCAAGACTCTTTTTAACATCCACCATCACTTCCTGCGAACCAAAAAAAGTGGAGACACTCCTGCCCGAAGGAACAGAGAAGACCATTTCGATGTTGCCCGCCGGAATAGTAATCTGTCCTGAACGCTGTGGAAAGAGTAATGTCTTCCGCAAATCGGCAGTGTAGTAGTTTCTGCCGTTATAACGTTCCATTTGTAGTTGCTGATTCACGGGCAGGTCCATTTCTTCTACCATGAATCCCTCAAATTCAGGAAATTGGATCTTTCCGAAATTCACGATGTTCAGTGTAGTATATAAACGGAAAGTGACGGTAAACCCCTCCTGTTCGTAAACGCTGTTTTTGGAAACGATTGCCCTTATAAATGCATCACGGGAAGAAACGGATGCTGTTCCGGAAGAAGCGCTTTCATTTTTTCGCTGACTACTACCGGGCGATGTACCCTGTGAAGGGTTTTCGTCGGGAGGAAGCACATTTATCCGGAGTGTATTTGACTGATAACTGCTTCCATCTACCGTGATCGATGCGGCAGGAATGGTGAAAGTGCCGGTTTTCTTCGCCATAAGGATGTAGGTATAGGTGACCGAACTTTCCGAAGTTGTCTTTCCGTTTACCGTACGTTGACTGTAGCTGGTGGAGGTACTGGGCCCAAAAAGAAGATTGAAGTCGGGCATGTCGGGCAGGCGAAGATCCCTCCCCTCCTTGTTCAGCACATAACTTAACCTGAATTGTTCTCCTTCCACAACGGACGCAGGCGCAGAGGCTTTGAATGTCACCTGCGCCAGACCGATGGTTGTTTTGCCCGTGAACAAGAATATCACGAAAAGAAGGAGAATAATACTATGTTTTTTCTGTTTCATCTGCATCACCTCTTACCAGTTTTTATTGTTCCTTCTGTTATTTTCAGCCTGCTCTTCTCTTTCCTGCGCCTTTATCTGCTGAACCTTTTCCTGAGTTTGCTGTTCATCCTGCTCGATAGCCTGCAGTAACTGCCGTGCATTATCACGCGACATCTGTTCCGGCTGTTCGGATTGTTCCGCTTTCTTCTCCTGATCCTGCTGATTTTGAGGAGATTGACTCTGCTGGTCTTGACTTTGGTCCTGATTCTGCTGTTCCTGTTGTTCCTGATCCCCTTCACCCTGATCCTGTTGTTCCTGATCCTGGATCATTTTCTGTACCACTGCCAGATTATAACGCGTTTCCTCGTCCTCCGGATTCAGGCGCAATGCCATTTTATAAGCTTCCATTGATTTTTGCAACTCTTTTTTCTGCAGCATGGCGTTGCCGATATTGTGCCAGCCGGCAGAAGCATCTGCCGGTTTTTCCTGTTCCAGAGAGATGAAATGATTGTACTGTTCGATTGATTTATCCCACTCTTTCTTTTTATACAACGTATTGCCAAGATTAAAGTTTGCCTCTTTGGAGTTGGGAGCTTCTTTCACTGCATTTTCATAAAACGGAGTTGCTTCCGAAAATTTTTGCAGGTTATATTCTTTGTTTCCTTTGCGGATATTCTTTCGTACCTCTTTTTGTGCCGAAACAGACAAAGGAAGCAGTGTCATCAACAGCAACAATAAACTATATTTTGTAAACAATCGGTTCATTTTTTTCGTTTCGGTTTTTTTCGCAATCGGTTGCCGACGTTCGTTCTTTTTGGTATCGAGATCACAATATGCCGGCTACCAATACTGACAGTTTATTTAAACAATCTCACATTTCTGAACAACCGGTTTTTCTTGTCGTAAACAAGGATTTCGATCAGCAGAATAATTAGCAGGATCCAGGCAAGAACCGAAAATCTCTCGTCATATGCCGAATAGGAGAGGCTGGTAGATTTGCTTGTCTCAAGTTCATCAAGCTGTGTTTCCAATGCACGGATAGCCGCATTTGAATTATCTGCACGCACATAAAATCCTTTACCACTTTGCGCAATTTCCATTCCCATTTGTTCGTTTAAGCGCGATACAACAACGTTACCTTCGTTGTCGGTCATAAAATTATTCCCATACTCCAGGGCTGGTACGGGTGAACCTTCGGGAGAACCAATTCCCAGCACATTCACCATCACTCCGGCCTTTGCCGCTTCTGCAGCAGCTTGGGCAGCATCTCCCTCATGATCCTCCCCGTCCGTAATAATCACCATAGCCTTGCTGACATCCTCATCGCTTGAAAAGGAGCTCATTCCCAACCGTATCGCCTCTCCGATGGCCGTTCCTTGAATAGGGACAAGGCTCGGGTCAATCGTATTAAGGAATATCTTTGCCGATTGTGTATCAGATGTGAGCGGCATTTGCACATAAGCTTCTCCTGCAAAGACAATCAGTGCAACCTTGTCGTTACCACGCACATCAATGAGCCGCGATAAAATCTGTTTGGCACGTGACAGCCTGTCGGGAGAGACATCCCGGGCCATCATGGAGTTGGATACATCCATCGCGATCACCAGTTCTATTCCCTCCTTCTCTACCGTTTCCACTTTCGTGCCGAACTGTGGACGGGCGATCATGAAAATTCCTGTACAGAGTGCGGCAAATATAAGCCAGAATTTAAGGTAGGAACGTTTCAGTGACAATTCGGGCATCATCATCTTGAGCGTGGAAAGCGTACCCATCTTTTGTACCGCTTTACGCTTTCTGATGTTCAGGTAAATGTACACTGCCAGCAACAAAGGCATGGCGATGAACAACCATAAATATTCCGGATTTCCGAATCTAAACATTTCTCTCGCTTTATCTTATACCAT
>ENA-UOOM01000088-UOOM01000088.1-fermentation-metagenome-genome-assembly--contig:-NODE-88-length-112530-cov-17.347739_pt1 | contig 112530 bp, 118 predicted proteins | sample MGYA00245781_ERZ724031 | MGnify/ENA primary metagenome ERZ724031 (study PRJEB28704, sample SAMN03018317) | fermentation metagenome | biome: anthropogenic terrestrial biome; feature: soil...
GTACACGCCAGTATTTTTTGTACTGGAACTCTGGAAAATAAGTAATAGCTGTCTGCGCGCCGGTTACCCAAGAGCTTACTGAGGCATCAACATTGGCCGGGACATCAATTTTTACGCCATATCCGGATTTCATTTGCTTTCCATTTGCTGTCGGGTCTTTGTCATCCGGCAGCAAATTCATTTTTGCAGATAGAGAAGCCGAATACGAATTGCAGTTGAAGTTCCATTTGCCTTTATCAACCCACTGGCCTTCATCTACCCACTCGCCTCCAGACTGCCAACTGGGACGTGCAATCCATACGAAGTTTGATACCCATACCCAGTTTGGAACCCAGTAAGCACTCCAAACCGTCCATGAACCAGCGGACACTGACGTATAGTTTGGCGGGGAAACAGGCTTAAAACTGTCGTTGCGGTCTGTGGCGGTTGGATCCGGCGGTGTCTTTTCGGTAAGCGCCTCTACCTTAGCCGAGATTGTATCGTCGCTCAGAATTCCTTTTGTGGACGAGACGCCAATGCTTACAGTCTGCGGAGTGCTTGGAGTATGCCACTTCACCCACACAAGCTGGCTTTCACCGGCAGGCATTACAATATTGCTTACTGTGTACGAGCCGCCGAGAATATGGAAAGTGACACTTGCGGGAGAATCCGGATTGATTTCATCGTCCGAGCTTAAATATACCGAAGTGATAACGTCAGTGTTGCAGCGGTATTCCGTGTTATTGGAGCCGCCGGAACCGTCGTCTTTGAATTTTACAACACCAAGGCCTAGCTGGTTGATTATTGTGGAGTCGGACTGCCGGCCCCGTTTGTTCCCGTGAAAAGCAGGATAGCCTAAATCGGGATGCTCCAGAAACATGGAAAGCGGCAGCTGCTGATGGGTAAGGGAAACCATTTCTGCCCGCAGGCCGCCAGACAGGGCCTCATCGTACAGCGCCGCTTCCGTTGCCGTCATGGCGTATTTATAGCCGTCAAAATAAAAATAAGCGATAGGTTCAAGCAGCAGCTTGTACTTACCGTCCGTCAGTTTTGAGTAAGAGGTACCAACAACTTGCGCAATTTTCTTAATAACCCAGTTTGAACAGAAGTACTTTTTAATTGCATTAATATTGGTGTTTCCGCTCTCCAATATAATCTTTGGCATAGTTTTATCTGGCTTAACGTAAACATATTTACCATAATTTATTTGCAGAGTTGATCCACAACGATAATGCAATTTACTTTTACGGACAAAAGAGTTGGTAACATTAGATTCAGCATAATTGGTTAGATCGATCGGCCTTGAGACAGGCTTATTGTCGTTGACCCTGACAACCGTTACTCGAACCCCGTCATCACCGTTCCAGTAGCTTCCGCCGCTTCCATTTCCCATGCCGCTGCCGCCACCGTTGTTCATGTTTCCGCTGCCATCGGCATTTGCGGTAAAAGGAAAAGATGTAAAAGAGACTACCGCACAAAGAGCCAGTGCGGCAATACGTTTCCATTTCATTCAAAACCTCCATATTATAAAGAAAGGGTACAACCGATTAACTCGATTGTACCCATAAATTCGTATTTAAAAGCTTAATCCATGGTACCAACTTGGTCATCATCATGGGAATCGTGATCACCGCCCATAATTGTTTGCTGACCACCAGTTCCCCACGCTTTGTGTGTATCAAAGCCACCTGAAGTCTTATTACCGTTTACCGAGTCTCCACTGGATTTTCTAGTGGACGTACTACCACTAGAATGTTCTCTCTGTGTTGTACCACCTCCAGAATAACTGGAATGATGTGTGGTCGGTGCTTTCGGAGGAGTCTTATAGGTCGGTCTTTCCGACCGGTTCGTTAATGTCCCATTCGTTGGCTGCTTACCGTTTTTGCTGTCACCATGAATTACTGGCTTTTTCGGGGTAGAAACAGATTTCTTCGTAATGGTCAACGGTGCGCTGGAGCTTTCTCCTTTTTTCGGGACTACTGCTGAGCCTGTGCCTGCAATTCCGGATGACACAGATAGAACTTTTGCTCCGCTGACTGATGCCGCAGAAGCAGGAGCTTCAGATGAAACTGAAGAAGAGACTGAAGAAGAGACATCGGATAGATTCTTGTTTACGGCATTTGCATTTTGATAAAGGATAGAAATGAGGGCGCAGATACACACGGCAGCTATACTTGAAATTGTTGTGACTTTTTTAGCTTTAGGTGTTAACTTTATCATATTTTTATCTCCATTCGTTGCGTGGTAAATTCCTTAATATCTAACTTACCACATTGGCTAATATTGTCAACCCATAAAACAGCCATGGATTTAAGTCGGACATTTTGTCCGACTGTCCAATTCCCAAAATTTATATTGTAGCTTCCGTAAGCTTTTGCTCTCCAAGGTAGGAAATAAAAGCGCTTTTCCAGTATGCGTCAATATTGCGTATATTTTTTGGCTTTATTCCTCGTTCGCGCATATGTTCAATAAACCCCACGATGTCTTCTTCGTCAATATTTTCGAGGCGCCTTTTAAGTGCGTATCTGCTTTGGCTGACACCATGTATCTTAGTTGACGGCACAAGCAGCATTTCCGCAATGCAGTTTAGCAAGACCTTTGCCGCTGAGATATCATCAGGATGGTTATCTTTAATCCAGTTAAAATCAATCTGATTTTCAAGGCTATGTATAATTTCATCGGTCTGTCCGTCGGTCTTAACAGTGTTAGTTTTATCTGTAGACTGACTGACAGAAGTATTACTAAGCTTAGTATTACTTAATAGAGTATTACTATATAGAGTATTACTATTACCACCCCCATTTAGCATAGGGTGCTTTAAGCATAGGGTGCTTTTTGCATAGGGTCCAAAAAGGGGGGTATGGTCATTTTCATGTTTTTCACCACTACCCCCTTTTTGGGGGGTATGGTCAACAAGAGCTTTTTCAGGTGTTACCTTAGCACCACCCCCATTTCGGGGGGTATGGTCGGAAGAAGCCTCTGCCGGTTTATTATTAGTGCCTGTGGGTTTAATTTTCTGGCCATTTTTATTGAGGTTAATGGTTGACGGGGTAGACAGATCAGGTTCAAAGAGAAGGTCATATTCGTACATGAAAGATCCCTTTCTGCCGGACGGCATTCTGTACTGTTTCAGGTAACCTGTAGCCTTCAGTTCTTTCCATGCTCCATCAAATGCCTTATCTCCTTCTTTGCACATAGAGCGGAGTTTCCAGAGACGCAGGTCAATCCCTGGAATTGTGATCAGGCTTTGAATTAGGGCGTATAGCCCTTTCGCTTTCAAGGACAGGTTTTTGTCTTGCAGTGCTGTATTGGATATCTGCGCGAAATTCACGCGGTGGATACGAAAACGTCCATCATTTTCAGCCATTTGAATTTTCCTTTCTTATATGTCCTCTATCAATTATTTTCTGCGCGCTTTTACGGGCTTGCAACCGTACAGCCTCTTGGCTGTGTCGCATTAACGAAGCCTTGCGGCTCCGCTGCTCTGCGTAAGGGGCAGAAAAAAGGACCTGCCAAAAGGTAGGTCCCACTTATTAAACCTGACATTTTGTCCTATTTAATAATGATTATTTGCCTATATGCATGTTATTCAAATAGGCTTTATATGCGCTAATTTGAATTCTGCGAGTTTTTCTTCACTTGCATAAGAAAAAAGTTTTACCTTTATTCGTGTAAGCTCTTTGTAGTTTGGAGAAAGGAACTTGTAAAACCAATAGAAGATAGGATAAGATCTGGAAAGTATATATTGATTATTTTTGCTGCTATAAATTGGCAGTATATTATCTGCTAATTTCTGGACAGCCATCATTCCTACTTTTATATTGCCAATAATTTTACACGGTGCGCATGTACCATACCAACGGCATACACTTGGCCGAGCAGAATATATTGCGCAGCCTAATCCTTCTTCCCAGAATATACATAATGGCAAATCGTTGTAATCCGTCAAATCATTTTCGCGGCAAATTTCCCTTTCTGTTTGCTTATATGTTTCCAAGTCATCAAAGACGTCAGGATGTTTTCTACGGAAAAAATTTGCGTAGAGACGTGAACTACCAATATATTTCGACAGATTCATATGTCGTGCATGCAAAAATTGTAAAATATACAAAAATTCGTTTTCACAAATATAAAAGTAATCTTTGCAACAAGAATTACATCCTTTAATGCATATATTTGTTATTCCCAAATTGGCAGTAAATGCATCAAAATCAGCGAAAGCTTTGCACAATTTGTTGGCACAGCTAAATTTATTTACCATTATGCTATCTCCTTTTACTGAATTATATTGAGAATAGCACAAAATTGAAGCTAATGCAATTTTTCCCTTTGGGAATCGATAATGATCAAATTATAATCTTCCTTTAATTGTTTTATTCTTTCCTTTTGCAAAGGCGAATAGGGAGATGAACTCATCCCTTTTCTTGTCTCTTGTATATTTTTAGCGCCGCATAAAAATTTACTTTTAATTTGCAATTTTATAGCACTTCCTCATTATATTTTTTGAACTTCAGATGGAGATTGTAGTGACAAGTGTAGGCTTTTCAGCGTATTATTTGACACTGCCTGTTTGATCTTTTATTTGTAATTACTATGCGTTTTCACGGGCTTGCAACCGTACAGCCTCTTGGCTGTGTCGCATTAACGAAGCCTTGCGGCTCCGCTGCTCTGCGTAAAAAGGCAGTAAAAAAGAAGCCTCTGCGACAAATTAGCTATCCCTGTCGATATAAACTTTGATTTCCGTTCCGTCATCTCCTTTTTTAATATCAATCAGTGGGTGTTGATCTCTTCGTGATATGCAAGCATATTTTTTTAGTACTAAAGCCACTCGCCGAGTGTTGATAACGGTATTCCAATCTTCAGTGCAGCAGCAACTTTCTGATTAGCCTAAAGCGCAGTTTTGTATAATTCTTTACCGCCTTCTTCCGTATCAAATGTCAAACACCAAAAATCAGCCCTATATACAATTAACACCATTTTTCACATAAAAAATTAAATTTTAAAACCACAAGATGTTGTGTTTACAGATAAGAAGGAGCAATTTGTAATTCCTCGTTTTCTCGCAAATTCTCTAACGTTTTCATCGTTTTTATATTCCTGACATTAAAAAATGAAAAATTGTTTCAAAAAGCATAAAAGCCATTGGCAATACGTATTATACGTGCTATAATATAGATGTTGAAAGGATGAAAAAATGCCGATGACTTCAAAGCAAATGGTAAAATTACTCGAGCAGAATGGTTTCCAGTTTATTCGTGAGAATGGTTCACACAGGCTCTATAAGAATCCAATAACAGGCAGGCATGTAATCGTCCCTTTCCATTGCAGAGATTTAAAGTCAGGCACTGAGAGGAACATATTAAAACAAGCGGGGTTAAAATAAGCCATATAGTTTTTGGTATAATATAATTATTGGGGGATATCATCATGACAAGACTTTTTTATCCAGCAATTTTTCATCCTGAAAAGGTAGGATACTCTGTTTCTGTTCCAGACTTAAGCGGCTGTTTTACCCAAGGTGATACACTTGACGAAGCATATGAGATGGCCTTTGATGCGATTGGACTTTGCGTTGAAGATCTTCTGGAAAATAAGGAGAAACTTCCAAAGCCTTCATTGCCAAAAAACGTTTTTCACACACCAGACGACTTCGTTGTTCTCGTAAACTTTAGTCTTGCGGATTATTATAAAAAGCATAACTCCAAATCGGTTAAGAAAACTTTAACAATTCCGTCTTGGTTGAATGCAGCGGCAGAGGAACAGCACATCAATTTCTCCAGCACCTTACAGAGCGCCTTAAAAAAGCAACTTAATATGGAATAAAAGAGAAGCAGGGGATTATCCGTCCTCTGCTTCTTTATCATTTTCGTAATCGCGTGTATATTCTTCAGGAGTGATAACAACTAAATCTTGTGGCTTTAGCCCTTTAAAAGGAAAGAACTTCAATATTTCTTGCTTTACCTTAGTTGTGGTTTTAGAAACAATGTAGGAGTAAGGAATTTCTTTATCAGTACTTCCAATCATCATCATCGCTCCAGCATAATCAGGATTTCCATATTTATCACGTGCTAAGCCATAAATTTTAAAGTATAAATAAACATCGTGCTTCATTGGAGTGCCTCCTTGTGCTTGAAATAATCTGCAAGGCAATCTAACACGTGTTCCTGAATTTCACCTTTTGAAGCATCTTCATAACGGAAATTATTATCCATACCTTCCAGATAATTGATTTTTACAGAAATGGAAGTCACAAATTTTTTTTCTTTCTTTGGCTTTCCTCGTTTCTGATCGAAGAATTGGTTTAACTTTTCTTCTGTCAATGGTGCAAGGTTGCGTAAACCTTTTGCCTGCTCAACACTTATGTTAATGCCGGGGTTATCGGACAAATAAAGAAAGATTGTATCCATGTCGCTTTCCGTCATATTTGATATCTCAACGCCGACCATAAGTGGAAGCTGCCCGGAGTCCACCATATCGAGCAATTCTTTTGGCAGCTTCGTAAGCTTTATATATCTCTGAATGTTTTTGACTGTTTCGCCGTAAGAATCAGCAATAGCAGCGGTGCTTTTGCGTTCGCCTTTGGATTCATAGGCGGCTTTCTGCATTGCGTAAGCGTGGGCCAGTTCCGACGGGAGAAGCTCGTGCCTTTGATAGAGGTTCGTATCTGTCAAAATCAAATCCGCTTCAGCGTCGCTGCACTCTTTCACAATGCATTTGACTTTACAGCCGAGCATTTCACAGGCTCGCTTACGGTTGCGGCCAGAAAGAATAATGTATTTTCCATCTTTTTTTCGGACAATACATGGTTGTTGTTGCCCGTTTTCGCGGATACTGTCTGCCAAGTCGGACAATTTGTCCGACTTATACACACGAAAAGGCTGGTCTGTAATTTCCTGAAGCTCAGAAGGGTCAATCTCAATAATTTGTTCTTCAGTGCTTACTGAACCGAACAGAGTCCCGGCAAATGCCTGTTCCAGCGTTGGAATCTGCTGTGTCTTCATACGGCTTCACCTGCGATCCTTTTTGCTGCGGCAAGGTAAGCCTGACCTACACGGCTGTTTTTTCTCCTTACAAGACTGCCGCAAATTGATGATTCATCATCAGTACTGTTTCGCGCTTCCTGCAGCATCGGCACAGGCTTTGGAAATACAAGTTGGCCGTAACTTTTCTTCAGCGCATCAAGAACCTCGTTGCTCATTATTGTGCGCGCGTTATACATGGTAATTAACATTCCGGATAAATAAGGAACAATGTTATTTGTCCTTTTAATTGCCGTGTACCGCTGAAGCATTAGCGGAATACCATCATATGCGAATTTTTCGGCTTGCACCGGAATTAAAAGCTTGTCGCTGCACTGAAGTGCATTTGAAACGAGTAGATTATCAACGGCAGTAGGGCAGTCGAAGATAATATAGTCGTATGACTTGAAAAAATCGTGATGGAAAATTCGGCAGAGAACTGTATTGCTTTCACCGTCGGCTCCCAGAACAGCATAAATCCCGCCAAGCATTTTATTGGAGGGAATGTAATCAAGCTGTTCACGTTCACTATGACGAATGAACTGCTTATATTCTGCTGTTTTAATTTTGCTGACTTCCTGATAAATCAATTCACTGATTGCCGGTTGTCTATCTTCATGCCAGCCAAGCCAGCGTGACAAGTGGCCTTGCTGGTCAAGGTCTACAAGCAATACTTTTCTACCAAGTGTTTGAAGTCCAGCGCCGATATTAAGCGCAGTTGTTGTTTTACCGACGCCGCCTTTTTCGATTGCTACTGAAATAATCTGACTCATAATTCAAAACTCCTTTACAATGGGGGCTGCCGAAACAGCCGCAGACTTTTATTTGTCTTTTTTTCATTGTGCCCTCCGTAGGGCAGTTTTTAGTTTTACGCTTCCTTCCTAAATTAAAATAAAGCTGCTAAAATTAATCAGCCTTTTGATGAATTATTCGTTTTACTTTTTAATTCTACATTTACGTAAACTCTCGTGTATATGCTACCGCGGTTACGGTAGTAAGGGGTAGTAGACAAAATAACGAATGTATTATTTAGCAACTCTAAGGCTTCCTGAATATCAGCAGGTAACCCTGTTACTCTAAGTCGTATCAAACTTTTATCATCACCTTTCAAACAAGCCGGACATTTTGTCGCACTAAAAATGGGTGTAAAAAAAGCGCTCCTTTTCGGAAGCGCATATTCCAAAGCCGGGTCAAAAATTTAGTCAGCTTTGTGGTACAATGGGATTTTTACATCTACCTGAGCCTTTTCTGCCCAGTCGAGCAATGTATTTGTAGCTGTACGTGTAATCGCTGCATCTTCTTTGATATTTTTTACATCTACCTGAAGTTGATCAATTTTATGATCCATTGAATCAAACCTTTTATCCATGAACTCAATTTTTTTATCCATGGATTCAAACCGTTTATCGGCCGATTCGAATTTTTGGTCGATTGATTCAAATTTTGCATTATTATTTTTTCGCTCAGCGGCAAACATTTTTTTGATTTCCACAAGCATTTCTTCGTCTGTCATCAGTAACTCGCTCCTTCTTAAAGAATATTATATGCTTCCTTTTTACGCAAAGCAAGTAACCTTTGATGCCTTAATTTAGGCGGAGTATATGGAATACAATTGCATTTTTGCAATTTGACCAATTTGTCATCACCTTTCGTAAGTCGGACATTTTGTCCGACTTCAAAGTAATCATAAAAAAGCCTTTTAAATTCGATTAAACAATTTTATCAGACTGAATGACTACGAATCAGAAGGTCCTGGGTTCGAATCCCCGTGGGCGCACCAAAGATTTATTATCCTTGATAAATGGCTATTTTAAGCCGTTGTTGAGGATAATATTTTTATGTAATGATAAAAAATCATGTATATGTTTTGGCATTATCATTTTGGCCCTATGTTAATAGTTGGGGTAACCCTAAAATGTGAATGTGAGAAGGAGCAGCTTAACGCTGCTCCTTCTTGCGTTGTATGAGTCAACATGCACAGGATACGGTTGCGAAAGCGCTTTATTCGCCGTACCCCAACATTTATTATAAGATCCATTATAGAGCCTTAAAAAACGCCAATTTGCACATAAGGCCTGCTTTATCCCGAAACATGTGTACATCCCGACGTATAAACAGAAACTTGACTGAAAAAATATATGTACATGTTCCATTTCTGGGCAACATGTTGATTATTAGGCAAAATATCTTTTTTTCCCATAGTACTTTCGCTATAATGAAACTACGATACTGCGGTATGAGATTTTAGAGGAGGATTGTAGTTTATGGAGAAGACTCAAAAGACAAAATCAAAGGGAATCCAGAACTTTTCAAAAGCACTCATTGTTCCAATTCTATTTTTACCAATTGTAGGTCTTCTGATGGCACTTTCGGCGGTTCTTTCGAATCCGACTTTTGTGCCAAAGGGCAGTGCCGTTTACATGATCGGCCAGTTCCTGTACCAAACCATTTCCGTCATTATTTCCAACCTGAGCATCCTGTTCTGCATTGGCCTCGCATTTGGCCTCGCCAAGAAGAAGAAAGCCGAAGCGGCGCTGGTTGCCCTGATGTCATACTTGATTTTCCTAAGTGCAAACAGCACATTTCTTTCGCTCGCAGGAAAAGTCATCAAAGGGAATACGGCCGATGCACTTTACGGCACAGGCCAGACCATTTACCTTGGATTCCATATCACTGATATGGGCGTGTTTATCGGCATTATCCTTGGCTGCCTGATTGCTTGGATCCATAACAGGTACTGCGACAAGGAATTCGATGGTCCGTTCGCCATTTTCGGCAATACAAAACTTGTTTTCCTTGTCTCCTGCGCCTGGGTGATCGGCATCAGCATTGCTGCGGCCTATGTTTGGCCGTTCATCGCGAGCGGCATTTCGGCCCTCTCGAACTTCATCAGCTATTCCGGCCCGATCGGCGTTTTCCTCTACGGTTTCCTGAACCGTATTCTGATTCCAACCGGTCTGCACCATCTGGTATGGACGCCGTTCCTCTTTTCTTCCATTGGCGGACAGGCTGCCGTTGCCGGCAAGAACGTTGCCGGTGCCCTGCCGATTTTCCTTGCGGAAATTTCCAATTCGCCGAAGGCCCTGGACCCGTCAAGCAAATACCTTATGTTTGGCATGGTGAAAATGTTCGGCCTGATCGGCGGAACGTTTGCCATGATAAAATGTGCGCATAAAGACAAGCGGGACGAAGTCAAAGGCGCGCTTGTTCCGGGCGCCGTCACCGCGTTCCTCGTTGGCATTACGGAGCCGGTTGAATTCACCTTCGTTTTTGCCGCTCCGCTTCTCTGGCTTGTGTATTCTGTGATTGACGGGCTGTTCCAGATGTTTGCCTATATGATGAACTGTCATGTGTGCGCCTACACAGGATTCATTGATTTCTGCGTTTATAACCTGCCGATGGGTGCCGGAAAAACAAATTGGCCTGTCTTTGTGTTTCTCGGCCTTGCGGAAGCAGTTGTCTGCTATTTTGTTTTCCTTTTCATGATTAGGAAATTCAACTTGAAAACGCTTGGCAGGGAAGACGACCAGCCGCAGGCTGAGACGGCTGCCGCTTCTGTATCTTCTGTTCCGGTTTCCGGCACGTCTTCCGGAGGCAGCAAAGCGGAAACGATCATTGCCGGCCTTGGTGGCAAAGACAATATTGAAACTGTGGAAAGCTGTTTCACGCGTCTGCGTGTCGGCCTGAAAGATGGTTCCAAAGTGAACGATGCCACGCTGAGGTCAACGGGGGCTTCTGGTGTGGTGCACAGCGGGAACAGCGTTCAGGTTGTGTACGGAGTCTCCGTCAATAAAATCCGGACGATGGTGGACGATGCGCTTGGCAATCATGAGGAATAGCGCACTTTTGTTTCGAATATTTCTATTTTTAGTTTTGATATAAAAGGAGTAAATTTTAATGAAAACATTTAAACTTGTTATTGTTGGCGGAGGCAGCACCTACACCCCTGGAATTGTTACGAACGTGCTCTCCAAGAAGGCGGAATTCAAGCTCAACGAGCTTTGCCTTTACGACAACAATAAAGAACGTCAGGACACCGTCGGGGTTATTGTAAAACAGCTGGTTCAGAAAATGGATCCGAGTTTGAAACTCGTTTTTACCACAGACCCAGCGGAAGCCTTTACGGGGGCGGATTTCATCTTTGCACAAATGCGGGTAGGGCTTTACAAAATGCGCGAGCAGGACGAGAAAATCTCGCTGAAATACAATGTTGTCGGGCAGGAAACCTGCGGCCCCGGCGGGCTTGCCTATGGCCTCCGCACAATTTATCCGATGGCTCAGATTATTGATTACTGCGAAAAGTACGCAAGCAAGAAATACTGGATTGTCAACTATTCTAACCCGGCTGCCATTGTGGCAAAAGCGATGCATATGATGAGGCCGAATGCAAGGATCCTGAATATCTGTGATATGCCTGTGGCAATCATGGAACTCATGGCAAAAATTCTCGGCTGTGACATCAAAGACATCGACGTCGATTATTTTGGGCTGAATCACTTCGGATGGTTTACGAAGGTGCGTGTCCGCGGCGAAGACCGCACGGATGAGCTGAAAGCCTATGTGAAAGAGCATGGCTACCTTCCGCCGGACCCCAAAGATTGCGAGCGGCTTGAGCCTTCCTGGAAAAATACCTTCACCAATGCGAAATATATTTACAACATGTTCCCGGATTATCTGCCAAACACGTATTTCCAGTATTATCTGCTGAGCGATTATGTGGTTGCCCATGAAGACAAAAATTATACCAGGGCCAATGAAGTAATTGACGGCCGCGAAAAGCATATTTTTGATACGGTGCGCGAATACCAGAAGACCGGAAAAATGGATCTGGATCAGTTCAGGGATGTCCATGGGGAATTTATTGTAGACGTGGCCATGAGCCTTGCTTATGACCAGAGAAGGCGCTTCCTTGTCATGGTGAAAAATGAGGGGGCCGTGGCCAACATTCCGGATGACGCTATGGTAGAGATCCCAGCTTACCTGACAAACAAGGGCCCGGAGCCAGTGAGGGTCGGCAAAATTCCGGCTTTCTACAAAGGTCTTATTGAGCAGCAGAATGCCTGCGAACAGCTGATCTGCGAAGCGGCCATCGAACATTCCTACCAGAAAGCGCTCATGGCGTTTACCTTGAACAAGACGGTGCCTTCCGCTATGACGGCGAAGAAGATACTGGATGATATGATTGTTGCCAACCGAGGCTATTGGCCGGAATTAAAGTGAGATAAAATTTGTTTTCAATTCTGACAATGCAGTATAACTTCTCAATTTTCAGTATGCTATAATAACAAAAGTGTAGTGTGGCGTAGCTGATTTTTTGGAAGGAAGTGCTGCTCAAAATGGATTTTGATCTTTACAAATTTGTGGACAAGTATAAGCTCTCATCCACAGAACAGAACATTCTGCAATTCATTTTAGACCATCCGAAACAGTCGTTCGACTTAAATGTCCGCGATTTGGCGAAGATAAATTATACGTCTCCGGCAACCATTATCCGCCTGGCGCAAAAGTTGGGATACCGTGGATATACCGATATGCTGTACCGCATTTATTTTTCAGTCAAAAGCAAACGGCACGACCTTGCATCGGAAAAGCCGCATTCCATCGTCAATACGGACTGCTTTTTGGAAAGTGTCGGGTCGCAAGACATTGAGTCATTCGTTCAGCTTATGCGGTCGGTGGGCAAGGCTCCGATTTATACAAGCGGAGTGGGCTTTTCCCAGACGGCAGCCCAGTACATTGCGCGGAAGCTCCTGGTGCTTGGCTATCCCGCCATTATGACGGACTCGTTTGAACTGTTTGAAAACAACCGTCTTGGCGCAAAAGTTTCTTTCCTGGTCTCAAGGAGTGGCGAGACGTACGAAATAGTTAAATATGCGAAACTTGCTTCCACGCACGGCCTTGCTGTCATTTCGTTTACAGGTGACCAACCGAATACCTTGGCTGAACATTCATCCATTAATTTCAAAATCGAAGACCAGGATAAATTCGACGACAGGAACATGAATGTCAATTATTTTTATCCAAGTGTGGTTGCCCTATTTGAATTTCTGACCTCAAAACTTTGAGAAATAGCAGAGGACCTTTCGTGCCGTGCTGCGGGCAGCAGAAAAACGGATGTGCCTGATTTCTACGGCGGGCTTGTTCCAGTCGGAAAAGGTGGTTGTAACAATGAGTTTCTTTCATAAATCAAAAGAGAGCGGGAAAGTGATCCTTGCCTCTCAGACTGGGAAAATCGTTCCTCTCAGCGAGGTGCCCGACCCGGTTTTTTCCGGGAAGGTCCTTGGCGACGGGGCGGCAATTCTTCCCACCGAAAACAAAGTCCTTGCCCCCATTTCAGGCACGGTCGTGCAGGTTGCCGATACACTCCATGCTGTGTGCATTGAGAGTGAAGATGGCCTGGATATTCTGCTCCACCTCGGCCTTGACACAGTCAAGCTGAAAGGAAAAGGATTTCGGTGCCATGTCCGGAGCGGACAGCATGTTGCGGCGGGCGATTTGCTGATGGAGATGGATCTTGACTGCATTCAGCGCGCAGGCTATCCCGTTGTCACGCCGTGCATCATCACAAATCTGAACGCTGTAAAAAAAATTTCAGTAGCATCCGGAGATGCCATCGCCGGAAAGACCATCCTCATAAAATATGAGCGCTGAAAGAAAGTTTGGATATATCTGGCAGGTATCGCGAATATACCGAAAAGTGGAAACGGTTTTTTGCAGGTGAGGGTCTAAACGTTCCAGAGCACTGGGGAACCGGCAATTTCTGCCTGGACTACGGTATCGGTTGGTTGTCGGAGCAGTCGCAGGCTGTGCTGGGCTTGGCTTCGGGAACGGAAGCACTTTATTCTCTGCAGCCCAACATTTATTATAGAACATATATATTATAGTTACAGGGCATATCGGTGACCTCCAAAATGGTGAGTTAACAATTTCCATTTTAAAGGTTTTTCATCGAATATGCTCTGCTTTTTTACTGCTTTTTCAGAGCTTTATTCTTTGTAACCTAACATTTATTATAGAGTCTATAAAATTTAATATGCAAAATAAAAGTAGAAGCCGACAATAGCTGGCTTCTACTTTTTTGGGGAGGAGTTGTATTGAAAAGGTGTGGCATCTAACCACAGGACTTATAATCAATAATGAACAAAATGCTTCAACAGGCTTTTCTTATCGCTTGTTTTCATTATAAAGCGATGGTTTGCTACTGTCAACGCTTTTAAAGCCCACGCTAAAAGATTCTACCCTTTGTATAAAATGACTGAATTTATTAATGAATTTTCGTCGCTATTGTTTTCCAGCATGGAATTTTTCGTGAGGGTAAAACATTAATAAAGGAGCTGTGTGTCAGCTGTTTGTATTTTTGGTATCGCAATGGTAAACTTAAATGGAAGGCTAAATATTTTATTTATTGGAGGATATATGGAACTCGTAAAAAATCAGACAGTTCCTTTGGAAATTACAGGATACACAGCAGACGGCAGCGGGATTGGGAGATATCATGGGATTGCCATATTTGTGCCTCAGGCAGCTGCAGGAGATGTTATCGAAGCAAAAATTCTCAAAACTGCCAAAACATATGCTTATGGGAAAATCGAAAAAATCGTGTCCCATTCGGAAGACCGTGTCCTGCCGTTATGCCCTCAGTATGCGAAATGCGGCGGATGCGTTTTCAGGCACATATCGTATGAAGCAGAACTCCGCGCGAAGCAGCAGCGAGTGCAGGACGCCCTCGAACGGATAGGCGGCTTACATTTTGCGGTTTTGCGCCCAATCGTAGGTGCTAAGAGCCCTGACCGCTACCGCAACAAGGCGCAGATACCAATAGGTGAAGGTGTAAAGAAAGGTGAGGTGAACCTTGGCTTTTATGCTTCACATAGCCACAGAATTATAGACTGCGGCGAATGTTTTCTTCAGCCTGAGGAGTTTTCACGCGCAACAGAGGCTTTCAGAGAATGGGAGCGCAAAACATGCGACAGCGTATACAACGAATCTACAGGGCGGGGGAGGCTGCGCCACCTGTTTTTAAGGAAAGCGGAAACAAGCGGTGAAATCATGGCCTGCATAGTCGTAAATGGAAATGGCGTCCACGACGAGGAGGGGCTAACAAAGCTGATGAGGGAGAAGGTTCCCGGCCTCACAGGGATTATAATCAACAGTAACCGTGAAAAAACAAATGTGATTTTGGGCCCAAAATGCCGCACTGTGTGGGGGAAGGACTTTATTACAGACAAACTTTGCGGCCTGCGGTTCCGCATTTCGCCGCTCTCGTTTTATCAAGTAAATTCCAAGCAGGCTGAGCAGCTTTACGGCATTGCATCACGCTATGCCGGCCTTACGGGGAACGAGACGGTGCTTGACCTTTACTGCGGCACAGGCACTATAGGCCTTTCAATGGCTTCAAAGGCGAAGCGGGTGATAGGTGTTGAAATTGTAGAGCAAGCCGTTGAGGACGCGAAGAAAAACGCTGCCGAAAATAGGATAGAAAATGCGGAATTTATCTGTTCTGATGCAGCAAAAGCGTCGGATATGCTGAAAAACCGCCGTATTCATCCCGATGTCGTTATCCTTGACCCACCGCGGAAAGGGTGCAGTCCACAGCTTATTGAGGCAGTCGCTGCCATGGCGCCTGAACGTATAGTTTACGTTTCATGCAATCCGGCAACCCTCGCACGGGATATCAAATCATTTGCGCTGCAATGCTATAAAACGGCTGAGGTTACGCCTGTGGATATGTTCCCAAGGACGGCGCACGTTGAGTGCGTAGCATTGATGTCAAGGGTAAAAGCGTGACAGCTGAAAAGCCTCGAAACAGCGCCTTTTTCCGGCATAGATGAGTTTTTCTGAAAAACGGCAAGCGGACTGCGGGAACTTATCCAAAGACGGAATCTTGGAAAATGTCAAAAGGTTGAGTTACCGCGATAGATGCCGCGTTTTCAGTGCTTGAGATAGATGTCAGAGTGCTTATTAAGTGGCGAAGATGGATGTTTTTTGAATTTGAGTGTTCAGGATAGATGTTTCGGCATTTTGGGGCTTTAAGGAAGGATTAATGTTTGAGTCGATTTTTAAACAAATATCGGGATATGGTAAAACTTTAAATGTAGAGTTCACGAAATTCATATTGATTAATGTCTTTATCCTAGAATTTTAAAAATAATTTTACTATAAAAAATTGGGAGGCCAATGTATTAATTATTATATTGGTGTGACTAACCAACAGTGGTATGAGCAGCTACGGGGTATGCAGCTCAATACAATTAACTTTTGGAGACCTGGATCCAATAATTTCAAAAGTCTAATGCCAGGAGATTTATTTCTTTTCAAACTTCATAGCCCTAATAACTACATAGTAGGTGCTGGGTATTTTGTAGCATTCGAAAAATTACCAATTAGGGCTGCCTGGGAAAAATATCAAACTCATAATGGTACAAAAAATTATGCAGAACTGCTACACACTTTGGCAAATTACAGAAATATATCAGATGAAGAAATGTCTCATCGCGAAGTAGGTTGTATAATTTTACAAAATCCTATTTTCTTTGCAAAGAAGGATTGGATTCCAGCACCAAACGATTGGAAGCCAAATATTGTTCAAGGCAAAAGATACTCAACAGAAACGATTATTGGTAAAAATCTTTATGATGCTGTGCAAAAGAGTATGAATAAAAACTAAAATTGCAGTGGATTGCTCCCGAAAGGAGGTGTTCCGCCCAGCGGCTTTTAATTTAAATGCCAAATGAAACAAAAGATCATATTGAAAGAGAACACACCAATGAGTAAATCGTTGTCAGGAATGACGCTTCAAGAATTGTGGCAGCTATTTCCAATTCAGCTGACAGAACATAAAGAATACTGGAAAGACTGGTATCGGGAGGAACAGGCGTTTCTGTCCTCTTTTCTGCCGAGAAATGTTCGCATTTATCACATCGGAAGCACATCAATAAAAGAAATCTGGGCCAAACCGATCATTGACATTTTAGCGGAGGCACCTCTTGAAGACCATCAAACGATTAAGGAGCTGCTGTTAAGAAACGGTTATCTTTGCATGGCTCAGAGTAAAAACCGAATAGATTTTAACAAGGGCTACACGCCGGACGGTTTTGCCGAGCGGGTATTCCATCTGCACCTGCGGAATTTTGGCGACCACAATGAACTGTATTTTCGGGACTATCTGAATGAGCACCCCAAAATTGCAAAGGAGTATGAAAAGCTGAAGCTGTCCCTTTGGAAACCGTTCGAGCATGACCGGGACGGATATACAGAGCAAAAAACCGACTTTGTCCGAAAGTATACACAGCTGGCCATCAAACAGTACGGAAAGGGAAAATATCAATGAGCGATTGGTTTACCATAGACCGCATCGGCACGAATACTTATGTCATCAGCGAATACAGGCATTGGGAAGAAACGCACTGTTATCTTTTGAACGGAAACAAATTTGGTGACTGGGCAGTATGGTTGTAAAAATATATTCTATAACAATAACGAGCACGGCACTCTACATCGAATTCGTAGAGTACCATGCTCGTTATTTTCCTTATTCTTCTACTCCCACTGTCACACCGATACATGAATTCCTATGACAGCTATGTTACTTGTCCTCCTTCCCTTTTTCATCACGGCCATGTAATTGTTCCAGCACGGCCTTAAACTTTTCCGGTATCGGAAGCCCGAGGTGCGCCGCATTCTCTGTCAGGGATAGGCCTTCGTTCGAGAGATAAAAGAAGATGACCACCGCCCTCCAGATAGCCGTTGCCGCGCTGCTTCGCGCCAATCACGGCGGCGATGCTTTGGGCAACCGAGGGCTTTTCACTGATTACAAGTTTCAATTTTTTCTCCTTTCATGCGGACATAGAAAAAGAGCAACCGATTTCTCGATTGCCCTTGCATGGCAGCAATTATTTACTTGGAGATGCTGACATCCCAGCTTCGTGTAATGCTCATGTTACTCTGATAAAGGGTGAAAGAATGCTACTACTTAGGAGTTTTCCGTTTGCCTTATACTTTTCTTGCCCTGACAATAATCACATCCGGTTTTTCTTTGATTCCATAGCTTTCCTCATAAAACCCATCTATTACAAAGCCATTTTGAAAACAAAGATTAAATATTTCTTGCAATGAGCGATGATAATAGCACTGCTCTTTGGGCTGACCTTCAATTGCTATACCATAGTAGCTGTGCGCGGTTAAATATTTTTCTGTTAATGTCACAAAGCAAGGGTGTTGTGTTGCAAATACGAAAATACCGCCCTGAGAAAGCAGTTCATTGACACATCGAAATAATTTTGTGATATCAGCAATATCCATAATCGCCATATTGGAAACGGCCTTCGTATATGGTTTGGCTCTTCTAAGCGATAATAGTGCCTGCTCATCCGTTGCATCTATAACACAAAACTCTATTTTCTTGCTATATTTGGCCTGCCTTTTTTGGGCAAGGGCGACCATTTTTTCACTATAATCGAAAGCAACTACATCAGCCCCTTGTTCTGCAATAAAGGCGGAGTAGTTTCCGTTTCCACAAGCAATATCTAATATAAAATCATCTGCTTTTATGTTTAAAAGCTCACTTACCTTGGGTCTGACAACCTCCCTATGAAATTGATTTGATTCATCTCCCATGCAGTCATCCCAAAATTTAGCATTGGCTTCCCATGCTTTTAGGCTCTCATTAACAGGATACTCGCTCAAATTTCACCCTCCTAAGTCAAATTCCTGTTTATTGGTCAGTGTATAAAAATCAGCAACTCAAATGTTTGCAGAATATATCTTAACATATAGGTTTATCCGAAACAAACTGGAACGTTATTGCTCCGGCTTGTCGGCTTTTGGCGTGATGATAAGGCCGCGGTAACAGTCACGGGGACGGTCTTCGGCGGGACGAGAGGCCGTTCCTCCCGCCTGTACTGCGGTTTCTGCACCATAATCCGCTCGAAGGGGCTGTTGGTGAAAAAGGTCATTCGTCCTCACGCTCCGTTTCACCGTCGGATGATTCGGAACCGTCTTGTCTCTCCGTCAGGGACTTCCGGTTCGTCCTCCGGCCCGGATTCCTCATCCCTATCATCGGCGTAATCGTAATCGTCCGGGTCAGACTTATTCTTATCTTTTTTACCCGGCTTGCGGAATTTGAAGAACCAGACTGCCGCACCGGCGAGAACGGCTGCCATATGATTACCTGTGCCGAAAGTGGATGCAGAATGCCGCGAGACATCTCATCTTCGCGGCCAAAACCTACGGTTTCTATGGATGCGGATGGTGTAATATCCGTCTCTGCAAACCCTAACACTAATGTTTTATTTTTCATGGTACTTTACTCCTTAATTTAAATAAAAAGGCGCAAAGCTACCCGGATAGATTGTTACTCCATGCAGTTCCTATCCGAAACAACTTTGCATGGAGCAGCTGCAATGGCCAGTCTCATATCATCAGTCCCTTCTAGAGCAATTTTGACAAATGAGCTCACAGTTATGAAATCATCTTGTGGACGGTACCCCTTTAAACATACCGAAAACAAACACCTTGCTTCCTTCTATCCGCTTGGATGGGAGTGCCGTTCGCACAACTTTTCAAGGCGCGCTCAATAAAGAACGTTTTCTGGAATACTTACGTGACATTCTCGCCCCTCGCCCGCAGGAAGGAGATACTGTTGTCATGTGGGTACTGAACTTATTTTAAGGAATTGTTCTGAGCTGCCTCCTGATATCCCGTCCACCATACATGATGCGGACGATATATACAATTTTATCCGTTCCTTTTGGCAGATAGAAAACCAGATAATTGTCAACAGGGAAGAAACGCAACCCCATACTGTGCCAAGGTTCATCCTCATATAATCGGTAACGCAGAGGCATTTCACTCAAACTCTTTATATTTTGCAAAATCCGTCTTGCCTGTTTTGCCGCCGTATCTGGAACACATAGTCCGTCTGCAATATATTCATAAATGCTTCTTAAATCTTGCCGCGCTTTTTCGGAATAGGTAACTTTCCAGCTCATACTCCAAAATCCCGCTTCATCTCTTTTTCAACGGTATCTGACGAATAAGCCTTACCTGCCTTTATATCATCCATACCTTTGTTCATTTCAGTATCAAATTGTTTTTTGGTAAGGGAACCGAAGGCAATCGGAGCATTCGCGGGCAGCTTTATTTCAAATGGAATACCGCGCTGCAGTACGACTTGTCTCAAGAACATTCCTACAGCATTGGACATAGGGATACCGAGCTGATTGAGTACTTCTTCGGCTTGCTTTTTGATTTCTGGCTCTACACGGGCGAAAACATTAGAAGTTCGTGCCATACAAATCCCATCCTTTCACGGATAGCATAACACAAGTTGGCTGCAATATGCAAGCTAACAGCAAGCAAAAATGAAAATATTATTTACAGAAATAAAATGCCTCTGTCATCATAAACAGAAGCGCCGTTGTCGTTGCCGCAGCGGATGGCACGGTCAAGCGCCATGATCATTGCAATCGCGCCGTCGATTTTTTCCGTACTTTTTTCCTTGTCCGCTTTGATATTTCCGGCGGGGTCGGTGCGGATGAAGATGTTGTCCATCATCCAGCGGAGCACCGGATGACCGCCGTGTGCGATGCGTTTTTCCAGCGTGAGCTTCATGAGTTCCTTCGTGGGCGGCGACATATCCTTAAAGCCCTGCCCGAATGGAACAACCGTGAAACCCATACCTTCGAGGTTCTGCACCATTTGCACAGCTCCCCAGCGGTCGAAGGCAATCTCCCGGATGTTGAAGCACTCACCGAGACGCTCGATGAACTTTTCGATGTATCAGTAGTGGATGGCATTGCCTTCTGTGGTTTTGATAAATCCCTGCTTTTTCCAGATGCCATAGCAAAGCAGACCTCAAAATTGAATATGTTGTTTGCATTGGCAAATCTGATTCTGGCTGCAGGCATTACCTGGCAGTCTAATTGGTTTACCTGCGCAATCAGAAATCAGGAATATTCCACGCTGTCTGCTAAAACTGGTTGATGGCGTGGTGCTTTTATGCCGTTATGCGGTGCAGCCCAAGCCTTTTTACTGTTCACCAAATCGAGAAAGGCGCAATGCACTTTTTTCAAATCTTTATGGAATCCTTAAACTTGGGGTTTATAGTATGTAGTGACCTCAAGAAAGGAAGCTGAACATGGCAAATTATATTTTGCAGACAAAAAATCTTTGCAAGACATTCCAAAAGCAACGTGCCGTAAACAACATCTCAATCTCAATACAGGAAAATTCGGTTTACGGCCTGCTTGGGCCCAACGGAGCCGGAAAATCGACGACATTGAAAATAATTTCCGGGATGTTCCATAAAACCTCAGGGGAAATCCTTTTTGAAGGACACCCATGGAGCCGGAATGACCTGAAGGATATTGGTGCTTTGATTGAATCTCCACCGCTTTATGAAAATTTGACCGCAAGAGAGAACCTTAAAGTGCGCACACTTCTTTTGGGGCTGCCGGATTCGCGCATTAATGAAGTCCTTAAAACTGTTGATTTAACAAATACCGGAAGAAAGCGCGCTGGACAATTTTCGATGGGCATGAAGCAGCGCCTCGGCATTGCAATAGCCCTACTGAACCATCCGAAACTGCTAATTCTGGACGAACCAACAAACGGCCTTGACCCGATTGGCATTCAGGACCTGCGGGGTCTGATCCGCTCATTTCCGGAACAGGGCATAACCGTCATTCTTTCGAGCCACATTCTGTCCGAAGTGGAACTGATTGCCGACCATATCGGTATTATCAGTAACGGGGTTTTAGGCTATGAGGCAAAAATCAACCCCGGTGAAGACCTCGAATCTCTTTTTATGGAAGTCGTGGCAAAAAGTAAAAAGGCGGGCGTATGAAATGCTGGATTATATAAAAGCGGAAAATCTGAAATGTAAGGGAACCTTTGCAAAGAAACTGGTAGTTATTGCGCCTGTTTGTATGGTACTACTTTCAACTATTGAGGGAAAATATTTTGTTGTAAACGGTTACAACTGGTGGTATGCTTTAATTTTACCGGGCTTTGTCACCCTACTTACAACACTCGTCAACCAGAACGAAGAAAAGAAGCTGCATTATAGGGCCGTTTTTGCCCTACCAGTTAATTTAAAAAAAACGTGGATTTCAAAGGCTTCGTTGATTGGAATCTATGTTGCCATAGCCAATATCATTCACTTAGCCGGTATTATTCTGGGGAAGCTTTTTTACTGCACCAGTTCGAATATAACAATCTCTCAAATGATAACTGCTACGCTTCTGCTGATCGTCACCTCTCTTTGGCAGATTCCGTTCTGTTTGTTTTTTGCAAAGAAGTTCGGGCTACTTCCGGCTGTCCTCATTAACTTTGGGGCTGGAACTGCCTTGTGTTTTTTTGCGGTTACCAAATCATTTTGGTGGATTTGCCCTTATAGCTGGGCAGCAAGACTAATGTGCCCGGTGATGGGAATCCTTCCAAACGGTAATCCAGCTCTGCATGGGGATGCTTTATTGGATCCAGGTGTTGTTCCAATAGGAATTATTCTTTCCATAGCTCTATTTGTGGTGTTGCTGGCTGTAACTGCAAACTGGTTTTCAAAGCAGGAGGTAAAATAATAATGTTAGCTCTTATACATTGTATTCGTTCCGACTGCTATAAATTCAAGCACACATTCATGTTATGGATACATGTTCTGATTCCTTTAGTGACGGTAACTCTGTTTTTAGTTTATTATTCCGTATCCCCGTGGAAGCAAGATTCAAAAATCAGCGGGTATTTTGAGTTTATCGGTATTTCATTTCCATTGATTATAAGCCTTGTATGCAGCAAAGCAATTGAGCAGGAAGGGCAAGCCGGCAGCTTTCAAACTCTGCTGTGCGGTATAAAATCACGTACCATAGCGTATTCAAGCAAATTGATTGTCATGCTGTTGATGGGAATTCTTTCAATTGCCCTTGCAATAGGCGTGTTTGCGGTCGGGTTTAAAACGGCTCCTACACTCATGTACTTAAAAGCGGCAGTCTTGTTGATTGCCGGAAGCGTTTTCCTTTATATTCTGCACTTGTTTGTCAGTCTCCAGTATGGGCGGGGGGCTTCCATAGGACTCGGAATATCGGAAAGCCTGATTTCCGCTCTGGCACTAACAGGGCTTGGTGACGGTAAGTGGTACTATCTCCCGTGCACATGGAACGCACGGCTATGTGATTATCTGGTATACAACTGGCTGAATCCGGCAAAATCCTTCGGGCATGCAGAAATGCAAAAAGGCTTGATAATTGCAATACCAGCAACTATCATTGCTTTTGTTTTAAGTCTTCTCTGGTTCAGAAATTGGGAAGGAAGAAAAAGTTACGACTAATTTTATCAGGAAACATAGGGTGTTGGCCATCTGCTGACACCCTTTTGGTAGTTGTACTTATCATAATCTTTACCGGACGTACCATAGGCAATTCCGTCATTAGGCAGGTGAATCAGATGAGGAATGGAGATAAAGTTGCCTGCATAATGAAAAGCAGAAAATGCCACGCAAATTGTATATGAAGGTAAAACTTATCAGGCCTTATAAATGAAACTGTGGACGGTCCTAAATTTGGCGGATGAATCAACGTGTTTCGTAAAATAGTGATTTTTGATGATCTTTATTGTATTCCAAATTAAGTAAAGTCAGATGTGGATTGTATGTCACAAGCCAAAGGACTTGTAAAGCATCTGCCGCAAGGTACCAAATGCGTTGTTAACTTTTTAATATCTTTATTATAAAATTATAAAAATATAAAATGATAGAGAAGCAATCGCGGTTAATTTAGGCAGCAGGATGAAACAAAATTTTAATTTGATTAGGTAGCATTAGCAGAATTTATGCCAAAATAAGGCGAACTTGATTATTAACCGTTTTGCAGTTATACTGATTGCTGATTCATGGAAGGAGTGGATAAAGTGGCAAAAATACTTGCAGTTGACGATGAGCCGGATATACTGGCGTTAATCAAAAATTCTCTGCAAAAAGACAACCATGTTGTGATGACGGCTGCAAATGTGGATGAAGTAGATCTTAACATCATTACAGATTATGACTTGATTTTGCTGGATGTTATGATGCCCGGAATTGATGGCTTCACTTTTTGCCGGAAAATTCGGGGAATTGTTGACTGTCCCATTCTATTTCTGACTGCCAAAACAATGGAGACGGATATCATGAACGGCCTTGGATTGGGTGCAGACGATTACATAGCAAAGCCATTTGGTACAGGAGAGTTAAGGGCGAGAGTAAATGCCCATCTAAGAAGGGAACAGCGTGAGAAGCATAGTATCCTTTGCGCATCCGGTGTCAGGTTTGACCTGTCGGCAAAGGAAGTAAGCATTAATAATAAAATTATTCCATTGACAAAAGGCGAATATAACATCTGTGAATTCCTTGCCAAAAATCGGGGGCAGGTTTTCTCCAGGGACCAAATTTGTGAAGCTATCTATGGCCCGGGCTGGGAGAGCGACCCATCCACAATTGCGGAACATATTAAAAACATACGGGCAAAACTTGCTGTTTATGATTTGTCACCAATATCAACAGTATGGGGGATCGGGTACAAATGGCTATAAGGAAGCATTCTCCTTCACTCAAAATTGTATTTTTAGAATATCTGTTTGCCATAGCGCTGATGCTGATGCTGGCGCTGGTGATTCCCTATAGCCTTTTTAGTGTAGGAATGAGTACAGGTTTATACACATATGCAAATTCCAGTGAAGTGCAGGCTAAAAACATGGAGCCAAAGATTGCCACAGTCAAACCATTTGACAGTAAACTAATTCCCGCGTCCTGCACATATGTTTATGTATCAGTAAATCATATTGTTTTGCAAAGCAATATGGATAAATCAGAAATGGAAAATGCAATTTCCTATGCCGAAGGAAAATATTCTCCGGCAACTCCTGATGATTGTTATCTGCCAATCAAACGTGAAGATGGTATTTGCATCCTGCACTACTACATCGGTTCAAGGTATACCGTTGGCTGGATGAACAGTGCTCTTCCAAACATTAATAAGCTGTTAATCATTGTTTGTATTGCTAACTGTTTAGTAGGATGTTTTATAGTCACAACTCTATTTGCCAAACGTTTAAGAAAACAACTACAGCCATTAATGGATGCTACTCAAAAAATTAAGGAAAAAGATCTTGATTTTGAAATTCGCCCTTCGGGAATTCAAGAATTCAATCATATTCTTTTATCCATATCAGATATGAAATCTGAACTGAAATTATCTCTGGAGCAACAATGGCGCATGGAACAGACAAAAAAAGAGCAAACATCTGCGCTTGCCCATGATATAAAGACACCGCTTACGATTATCAGGGGCAATGCGGAATTGCTCAGAGATTCGCGGTTGACAGACGAACAGCAGAAGTATACCAACTACATTTTGAGGAACACAGCTCGAATGGAGCGATATCTTAAAATGCTGATTAATCTAACGCAAGTGGAAGCTGGCTATTCGGTAGATTTACAGAAAATAGATACTAAACAATTTGTGAAAGGGCTGGAAGATCAGGCAAATGGGCTTGCGACCGCCAAACAATTGGAGGTTGACCTCATTCAAAAGGATCTACCACAGGAGTTCACAGCTGATTCCAATTTGCTTGGGCGGGCAATTATGAATGTTGTTTCAAATGCGGTAGACTATAGCCCAGAACATGGCAAAATCAATATTTCAACAGAAGCCGTTGGACAGCACATGATTTTCTGTATTGTTGACAGCGGCAAAGGCTTTTCACAGGAAGATTTAAAAAATGCAACATCACAATTTTATATGGGAGATAAAAACAGAAGTGCAGATACACATTTTGGAATCGGTTTGTCTATTACAGATGCAATTATAAAATTGCATCACGGCTCTTTGAAGGTTGAAAACTCAGCTGAAACTGGTGGAGGTAGGGTTACTATTAAAATTCCCCTGCAAGTGAAAGCTACGTCTATGACTGAAATGCACAGGATATAAAGAATGGTAGCAAACCCCGCCTTAATTTGGTGGGCAATAAAGAGGCTAAAAAACGAATAAGCCATAAGATTTCATGTAATTGGAACGGCAAGTTCCATTCCGGCTATAAATGCCTGCGAAAGTATTTGAAGATATCCAACCGATTTCGGAATGTGGGCGTGCGGAGTGGATGTGAAGCAATAAGTAAAACAAAACTTGGTATAATTATGCATCTACAATTTTATAAATACTATTAGGCTTGCAATAAAAATTGTATGAATAGACTTCTCTAAATCCCATTTGCGCATACAATGAAATAGCATTCTTATTTTTGCTATTTACAATTAGATAAGCGTATTTTGCATTCTGGAAAATACCATAGTGTAAGATTGATTGGCAAATGGCTGTACCTATTCCTCTGCGTCTGAAATTTACGTCTACATGAAGATCATAAATTCCGATGCACCCGCGTTCGATTGTTCCGTACCCGCACCCTACAATCTTGCTGCCTATTATTACTTTTACAAAAATACCTTTGACGGCAATGCTCCTTAAATTTTGACAATGGACATCGATTAAATCAGGTTGCACAAGGCCTGCAAGTTTTGAAGATGCTATACACCATTCATTGTCTGGCTTTTCCAAACTCCTAATTTCATAAAAACTATCCGCCCCAATATTATCTATTTTGCAAAGCATTACATTTACGGTTTTGACATTCTTATAGCCTCGAGTTAGTAAAATTTCAGCAAGTCCATCTTGTAAAGCAGGAGTGACTTTAAAAACAGGAGGAAGTTTATTGGAAATAAGAAGCTCCTCACATATATGTATTTGACTATGAACATCATCTGCATTTGAATTATTGTACAGTAGTGGGCAAACGCAATTTGCGCGATAGGTATAGTTTTTGTTCATACGAACAACCCAACCGTTTACCAAGATGGTTTGAAGGGATGGCATGGAATTAATTAGTGCTTCTTCGAGCATATTAATTTTGCGGTTCATTTGTACAAGCATTTCCTTTCTTTGGAGAAGTCAAGAGCTGTGGAGTGATACCCACCGACAAGTCGTGCACTTCGTTATTCATTCTTCGTTTTTCTTATCGTCGGACTCAGCATTAAATATTTTTCTCTTCATAATAATTGCTCTGCTTTCTTTGTCTATTCCTATTTTATCAGGCCAATTATCTTCAAGCTACTTTTTTGTCGGGTTTTCTCAGGCCAGTATCCGGTATATAGCACATTTCTCAAAAGCCGTCGAGAATAGCGCGGCTGCCGGATTTCCATTCCACTAATTCTCCCGTAATGATATGAATTTTGTATTATTGTGGCATAAAAAAGATATTTTTCATATTGATAGTTTTGTGCTATGATAAAATCAATCTGAAAATAGAACACTCCACTTGGTTTTGCTTCGTTATTGGGAGAATGTAATGAAGCAGGCGGATGGAGGGCTGCCTTTTGCCGCAGCGCACTGCTGATCGGGGTGGGCTGAAAAATGGCAGCCTGGAAAAAGGGGAAATTATTTTGAAGGGATTGCACGCCTATATGCGGAAATACAGGAAAGAATGCGTTCTGGCACCGCTTTTCAAAATGCTGGAAGCGCTATTCGACCTGGCTGTGCCGGTTGTGATGGCTTCCGTAATCAACGTTGGCATAAAAGACCACAAGACCGACTATATTTTACGCTCCTGCGGCCTGCTGGCCGTGCTGGCAGCAGTCAGCCTCGTTTGCAGCGTAATTGCCCAATATTTTGCAGCGAAAGCGGCTGTGGGGTGCGCTACGGAAATGCGGCATGATCTGTTCAGCCACATCCAGTCCCTTGGCTTCTCCGAGATGGACAGGGTTGGCACCAGCACGCTAATCACGCGCATGACCAGCGACGTGAACCAGGTGCAGAACGGCGTGAACCTGTTCTTGCGGCTTTTTCTGCGTAGCCCGTTCATTATCTTTGGAGCAATGATCTTGTCCTTCACCATCAATGCGAAAGCCGCCATGATTTTTGTCGTCACGATTCCGGCTTTGGCGGTGGTCGTGTTTGGCATCATGTTTTGGACCATGCCGCTCTACAAAAAAGTGCAAAACCAGTTGGATACGGTTCTTGGCATCACAAGGGAAAACCTCACGGGGGTACGCGTTGTACGTGCTTTCAACAAGCAGCATTCGGAAGTGAAGCAGTTTGGCGACGCCAACAGCCGTTTGACCGGAATGCAGCTGCATGTGGGCCGCATCTCCGCGTTGATGAACCCTCTGACCTACCTCATCATCAATTTTGCGATAATCGCGATCCTTAACACGGGTGCCGTCCAGATTAACGTTGGCGGCCTTCTTGCCGGCGATGTGATTGCGCTGATCAGCTATATGACGCAAATTTTGGTTGAGCTTGTGAAACTTGCCAACTTGATTGTTCAGGTTTCAAAGGCACTGGCGTGCGCCGGCCGTGTGCAGACAGTGATGGATCTTAAACCAGGCATGCAGTTTCCGTCGGACCTCACAGGCTACGCTCCGGCAAATACCGGGGATGCGGTGCGCTTTGACCACGTTAGCCTGAAATACGCCGACGCGGGCGATGAGAGCCTCACCGATATTAACTTTTGTGCTGGACGTGGACAAACCATTGGTGTCATCGGCGGCACGGGAAGCGGCAAGTCGAGTCTTGTAAATCTGATCCCGCGCTTTTATGATGTCACTGCCGGGACAGTTTCTATTTTTGGAAGGCCAGTGCAGGACTGGCCCAGGATGGCCCTCCGCGGATGCGTTGGCACCGTGATGCAGAAGGCACAGCTCTTTTCCGGCACGATCCGTTCGAACCTTCTTTGGGGAAACGACAAGGCAACGGACAGTGACCTCTGGGATGCGCTTGAAACGGCGCAGGCCGCCGACTTCGTGCGGGCGAAGCCGAAAGGGCTGGACGAATTGGTCGAACAGGGCGGCCGCAACTTTTCCGGCGGGCAGAAGCAGCGCCTGACCATTGCACGTGCGCTGGTGAAAAAGCCTGATATCCTTATTTTGGATGACAGCGCCAGCGCACTGGACTTTGCAACCGATGCCGCGCTGCGCAAGGCACTTGCCGCTATTCCCGGCAATATGACGGTGTTTATCGTTTCACAGCGTGCTTCCAGCCTTCAGCATGCCGACCAGATCCTTGTGCTGGATGATGGGCGGCTTGTTGGCTGTGGCAGACATGCGGAGCTGCTGAAGAGCTGTGGAGCGTACCGTGAAATCTATGAGAGCCAGTTTAAGAAAGGCGGTGAGTGCTGATGGCTGTTTCCAAGAGAAAGCTTGACCGCGGCAAAAGTCGTGCAACGTTGCGGCGTGTTTTACACTGCATTGCACCTTACCGCTTCTTTGTGATCCTCAGCGTATTGTGTGCTGCCGTCAGCGTGGCAGCACAGCTGTATGTGCCTGTTCTAACGGGCAATGCCATCGATTTTATGCTGAGCGCCGGCAAGGTGAATTTTGCCGGGGTTGGCAGATGTATTTTTTTTATAGGGATTGCAACGGTGGCCGCGCTTTTTTCTCAGTGGGCGCTTGCTGCCTGCAATAATCATATTACCTACTGCGTTTCACGCGATTTGCGCAACGCGGCCATCCGCAAGTTACAGACGCTGCCGTTTTCCTATCTGGATGCACATCCTTCCGGTGACCTTGTGAGCCGTGTAATTGCAGATGTGGAAACATTTACCGATGGTCTGCTTATGGGATTTACGGAGCTTTTTACCGGCGTGCTGACAATTTTCGGGACACTTATCTTCATGTTAAGCGTGAATGTCCAGATTACGCTCGTCGTTGTGCTGCTGACACCTTTGAGTTTGTTCTCGGCAAGTTTCATTTCGAAGCACACGTACCACCATTTTAAGCGGCAGGCAGTTGTGCGCGGCGAGCAGACCGCCATGGTAAACGAGATGATCGAAGGGCAGAAGGTTGTGCAGGCTTTCGGCCATGAAGCAGACAGCCTTGCGGATTTTGACAAAATCAACAGCCGTTTAAAAGACGTCAGCATGAAAGCGCTTTTTTTCTCAAGCCTTGTCAACCCGACAACGCGCTGCATCAATAGTCTGGTATACGCCTGTGTCGGCCTGACCGGTGCCCTTTACGCCATCAATGGAGGCATCACCATCGGCCAGCTGAGCATCTTCCTCAGCTACGCGAATCAGTACGCAAAACCGTTCAATGACATTTCCGACGTCGTGACCGAGCTGGAAAACGCGCTGGCCAGCGCAGCCCGCGTTTTTCAACTGTTGGACGAAACTGATCAATTGCCGGAGCCGGCCGACGCGACCGTACTTCAGAGCGACGGGCATGTCAGCCTGAAAAATGTTTCGTTCCGCTATGTGCCGGAACGTCCGCTGATTGAGAATTTAAATCTGGACGTAAAACCGGGGCAGCGGATTGCAATCGTTGGCCCGACCGGCTGTGGCAAGACAACGCTTATTAACCTTTTAATGCGCTTTTACGATGTGGACGGCGGCAGTATCAAGGTTGCCGGGAAGGATATCCGCAGCGTTACACGGGCTTCGCTTCGTGCGAGTTACGGCATGGTGCTGCAGGACACCTGGATGAAAACGGGTACTGTCCGCGAGAATATCGCTTACGGCAGGCCTGACGCCACCGACGAAGAAATTGTTGCGGCAGCCAAAGCCGCCCATGCGCACAGTTTTATCCAGCGCCTCCCGGAGGGCTATGACACGGTGATTGAGGAGGATGGCGGAAACATCAGCCAGGGCCAGAAACAGCTTCTCTGCATTTCCCGTGTGATGCTTTGCTTGCCGCCAATGCTGATTCTGGACGAAGCAACCAGCTCGATTGACACGCGCACCGAACTGAAAATCCAGTCCGCTTTTGCCCGCATGATGAAAGGGCGGACCAGCTTTGTCGTGGCGCACCGCCTTTCAACAATCCGCGAGGCGGACGTGATCCTTGTAATGAAAGACGGTCACATCGTTGAACGCGGCACCCACGATTCCCTTATGAAAGAGAACGGCTTTTACGCAAAACTTTACAACAGCCAATTCGAGGGTGTTGACATCTGAAGATTCGGATACCTTCGTGACAGATTTGCTGGGTGCAGGGGAACCGCCTCTCTGTTATCGTGACATATTGCCAGGATGGCTGGAATTCTGCGAAAATGTAAATGATTGGTTGTGAAGACGCAACACACCTTAGTTATGGCAGATATCTCATCCTTAATATTCACTTTACTCATGTTTTAAAGAATTTGACTTTATGATATTGATAGGCAACTTTGTATTTATCGATATAATCAAAACGCCCTCCAGGTCATTAAGACCAGGAGGGCGTTTCAGTTTAGTGGACGGTAAAAAAGCTGGGAAAAACGAATAAATCATAGGATTTCATATTTTACATTACCCAGACTTTGGTATAGAACATATAAATGGAAGTCCGCATCAGCCATAAGACTAATGCGGACAATAATGATGTAAATTTTGGTGGAGGAGGATGGATTCGAACCAACGAAGCCGTAAGGCAGCAGATTTACAGTCTGTCCCATTTGACCGCTCTGGAACTCCTCCATGTGGAGCTGGCAATAGGACTCGAACCTACGACCTGCTGATTACAAATCAGCTGCTCTACCAACTGAGCTACGCCAGCATTCCAAAGCACTTGCTCATTATAGCACCGCAATTTAAAAGTGTCAAGGCTTTTTCACAGGCCTTAAGCGTATGTTGTGTATAATATAGTTATTTTGCTGATACGGCCGTACGCGGTTTTACAAACAAAATATGCGTATACACACTATTTGATACAGAGCATATATGTGCTATAATAATGGAAGCTCAGTGCATAAGGAGTGGTAATATGGACGTAAGGCCGGGAGATATACTGCAAATGAAAAAGCCGCATCCATGCGGAAACAACCGGTTTCTTGTCCTGCGGTCCGGTATGGATTTTAAGATACGCTGCACTAAGTGCGGGCACGAAATTATGGTGCCTCGCTTAAAATGTGAAAAAAATATAAAGAAAATAATCCGCAATGAAAATCAGCAGGATGACCGATAGCCTTTCTACCTTGCAAAATACAAAGCAGAAAGGGCAATTTGATGTTTGAAAATCTTGAAATTTTTGAAAAACGCTATGAAGAACTCGGCCGCAGGCTTTATGAACCGTCAGTTGCTTCCAACCCAAATGAATTCGGAAAGCTGATGAAAGAGTGCAAAAACATTGAACCGATTGTCATAGCATACAGAAAATATAAAAAAACATTTGCGGAAGAAAAAGATGCGCTGTCAGTTTTAAGCGACAGCAGCGAGCATGAGCTTCATGATATGGCAGAAGAGGAGCTTAACAACGCGCGCAGCGACCGCCAAAAAGCTGCCGATGAGCTGAAAGTCCTTTTGCTGCCGAAAGACCCGAATGATGAACGGAACGTGATTGTGGAAATACGCGGCGGAGCGGGTGGGGAAGAGGCTGCGCTTTTTTCAGCCGTCCTGTTTAGAATGTACAGCATGTATGCGCAGTCAAAAGGCTGGAAATCCGAAATACTTAATGCAAACGAGACCGGCCTCGGCGGCTTTAAGGAAATTAGTTTTATGATAACCGGCGAAAGTGCCTATTCACGCCTGAAATATGAAAGCGGTGTACACCGCGTGCAACGCGTGCCGGAAACAGAGCAGCAGGGGCGCATACACACTTCAACTGCAACTGTTGCTGTACTTCCTGAAGTTGATGACGTGGAAGTCCACCTTGACCCTAAGGATCTTAAGATTGACACTTACCGCTCGAGCGGTGCAGGCGGCCAGCACATCAATAAAACTTCTTCAGCTATACGTGTTACACACATTCCAACAGGCCTTGTGGTTGAATGCCAGGACGAGCGAAGCCAATATAAAAACAAGGACCGCGCGCTAAAAATACTGCGTTCCCGCCTATTCAGCATGAAACAAAAAGAACAGGACGACAAGGTCGCGGCTGAGCGGCGGTCGCAGGTCGGCACAGGTGATCGCTCTGAACGCATACGAACATATAATTATCCGCAGGGGCGTGTTACAGACCACCGCATAGGATTAACATTATATAAGCTTGACGATGTCCTGAACGGCAATCTTGACGAAATTATAGATGCACTTATTGCGGCCGACCGCGCCGAGAAGCTAAAAGAAGCGGAAATAGTTTAAGCGGTTTACTGATTTTCTTCTATGGTTAACAGGAAATTTAAAAGTTTAAGAGGAAAGTTTGACTGATATGAAATGAAAACTTTAATGCTGAATGCAAAAAAGCCGGGTGCAATAGAAAAAGCCGCACAGATAATTCGTGATGGCGGCCTTGTGGGGATGCCTACCGAAACTGTCTATGGGCTTGCTGCAAATGCCCTTGACGGAAAAGCTGTTTCGAAAATTTTTGCCGCCAAAGGGCGCCCGCAGGATAACCCCCTCATTGTGCATATTTCAAATTTCGACCAGATTCACAGGCTTACAGAAGATGTTCCGGAAAGCGCTGAAAAGCTTGCCAAGGCTTATTGGCCTGGGCCTATGACAATGGTGCTGAAAAAATCAGGCATAATTCCAGATGAAGTAAGCACTGGCCTGCCCACAGTCGGCATACGTTTCCCATCGCACCCCGTTGCGCAGGCGCTTATAACGGCCGCAGGTGTTCCGATTGCCGCACCGTCCGCAAACAATTCCGGATATCCGAGCACGACTACGGCAGAGCATGTGATGCGAGATATGGACGGCAAAATAGACGCTGTGCTCGACGGGGGGCCGTGCGGCGTGGGCGTGGAGTCTACAATTGTCACGCTCGTTTCTGACCCGCCGCGCCTGTTGCGCCCGGGAGGCATTACTCTCGAGCAGCTGCGCAGCGTGCTGGGCCGTGTAGATGTGGACAAAGCTGTCATGAATCCTCTTCCAAAGGGCGCACATCCGCTGTCTCCCGGAATGAAGTATAAACACTATTCTCCAAAAGCAAACGTCATTATCATTGACGGTGGCGAGAAAGCATACGCTGACTATGTAAACACCCACAAAGCGCCGGGTGTTGCGGCCCTATGCTACTGCGGTGAGGAAAACCTTGTCAATGTCCCTGCCGTATGCTATGGTGCGTCAGATGACTACAAGGCACAGGCCCACGGCCTTTTTGACTGTCTGCGCCACCTTGATGATATAGGGGCTAAAACTGTTTACGCGCGCTGCCCTGAGCCTAAAGGGGTCGGCCTTGCTGTCTACAACAGGCTTATGCGTGCAGCAGGGTTTGAGGTGTTGCACATTGGTTAAGCCTATAATTGGGCTGACGGGCCCAACCGGGGCTGGCAAATCTGCCGTTGCAGCCGCCTTCCACAGGCATGGCTGTGCTGTTGTAGATGCAGACCAAGTTGCCCGCAAGACCGCCGAAGAGCCGCATTGCCTCTCAATGCTGAAAGAGGCTTTCGGTAAAACGATAATTAGGGCCGATGGAAGCCTTGACCGCCATGCACTTGCCGACTTGGCCTTTTTCTCGCCCAAAAATACGGAAAAACTAAACTCCATTACACATCCAGCTATCTTATCAGAATGCAAAAAGCAGCTTTCCGCTGCCACATGTTCAGACAGCGTGGCAGTAATACTTGATGCGCCACTCTTATTTGAATGCGGCGCACAGAAGTTTTGCAATGCGACTGTCGCCGTCATCACACCTGACTCTTCGCGCCTTGGGCGCATAATGGCCAGGGACGGCGTAACGGAAGTGGAAGCAAAGGAGCGCATGGCTTCTCAGCATGGCAATGAGTACTACCTTAAACTTGCAGACTATTCCTTTGATGGAAGCATTGAGTGGAGTATTCTTGATGACAAAGCATCAGAACTCCTCAAGCGTATTTTGAGGGATTTCTATGAAAGGCCATAAAAAGCTTACGACTGTTAAAACTAAACGCTCTGCCCCAAGCATTTGGTCAATGCTTAAAATACATAAAAAAGCCGTTATCACATGCGTAGTAATCATCATTGCGGCTGTTGTGGTGTTTTTCTCGCTTCGCCTGGCGCATATACGCTTTATGAAAAAACTTTACCCGCGCCCTTATTCGTCAATTGTCATAAAAGAAGCAAAAGAGAACAATATCGACCCAAACCTTGTGTACTCTGTCATCAAGCAGGAAAGCAAATTTGATCCAGATGTAAAATCTAAAGCCGGTGCAATTGGGCTAATGCAGCTTATGCCTTCCACTTTTGAATGGCTGCAGAAAAAAGAATCAAAACAGCCGCTGCTTGCGAGCAATTCACTTTATCGCCCAGATGTCAACATACATTATGGATGCCGTTTTCTTTCCATGCTCCTGAAAAAGTATGGCAGTATTAAAACAGCTCTCTGCGCTTATAATGCAGGCCAGAGGCGTGTTGACACATGGCTGGAGGATAAGTCGCTTTCAAAAGACGGCAAAAACCTCGCAAGTATACCTTATTCTGAAACGCGTAATTATGCGAACGCCGTTGAGGAGAATTACAGCCAGTACCAGGGCCTTTATCCATAAGCAAATATTAAACAGCAGATTCCGGATTTTCCAGCTTGTCTGGATTTTTCGGATTGGCATAGACAAAAGCCGGAATACTTTCGGCTCAAAATCTGAAAGGGAGTATCTGTAGCATGGTTAAAAAAGCAGAAAAATCTGATGTGAAAAAGCTTACAAAAGAGCTTCTTGTCAGCCGCACAAATGGATGCCAGCAGGTTTCGGACGCTGTGCTTAAAACCGCCGATAATTACGGCGAGGGATACAAAGAATTTATGAACACGGCAAAGACGGAGCGCGAAACTGTAGCATACGCCGTGGCAAAAGCGGAAGAAGCAGGGTTTGTGCCATTTGAGGTGGGCAAAAAATATAAAGCCGGGGATAAAGTCTATGTGAACAACCGCGGCAAATCCATGATACTTGCCGTAATCGGCGAAGAAGGATGCCGCAACGGTGTGCGCATTGCCGCTTCTCATATCGATTCGCCGCGCCTTGACCTGAAACCGCACACGCTGTATGAAAAAGACGACCTTGCACTTTTCAAAACGCATTATTACGGCGGCATAAAAAAATACCAGTGGACGACCGTACCGCTTTCAATGCATGGATGCGTCGTGCTTAAAAACGGCAAATCGGTGACCGTGAATATTGGTGAAAAAGAGGGCGACCCGCAGTTCTGTGTGACCGACCTGCTTGTACATCTTGCGGATGACCAGATGAAGAAGTCGCTGGCAAATGGCGTTGCAGGCGAAAACCTCAATATCCTTATTGGCAGCCGCCCAGTCCGTGCAGATGAGGGTGAAAATTTAGTAAAGCTGAATGTAATGAAAATCCTTCATGACATGTATGGCATAACTGAAGAAGATTTTCTTTCGGCAGATATTGAATTTGTTCCGGCGGCGAAGGCCGTGGATATCGGTTTTGACCGCAGCATGGTAGGCGCTTATGGCAATGACGACAAAGTCTGTGCATACCCTGCGCTTACTGCCGTGCTTGACGCTAAAAAGCCTAAACAGACAATTATAACTGTCCTTGCCGACCGCGAAGAAATCGGCAGCTATGGCTGCACAGGCCTTAACTCCGAATTCCTGCACTATTTTGTTGCTGACCTCGCTGAGTCTGAAGGGCTTGAAGCGCGCCACGTCCTGAGCAAATCAAAATGCCTTTCAGCAGATGTCACCGCAGCGCTTGACCCAACGTACGAAGACGCTTACGACCCAATGAATGCAAACTACATCAACAATGGTGTCGGTGTTGCAAAGTATACGGGTGGCCGCGGCAAGAGCGGCACAAGCGAAGCAACAGCTGAATTTGTAGGTGAAATCCGCAGGCTTTTCGATAAAGAAGGCGTCCTCTGGCAGATAGGCGAGATGGGCAAAGTAGACCTCGGCGGAGGCGGCACTGTGGCTATGTTTATTTCACGCTTAAATGTAGACGTAGTGGACATCGGCGTGCCTGTGCTATCTATGCACTCACCGTTTGAAGTTATCTCAAAGCTTGACCTTTATATGACTTACAAGGGTATCCTCAGCTTCTATGAATCAAATTAACGGATCACAGATCCAATGCACAAAAATATAGCTGCCCAATAGCGGGTACGTGAAGGATGGCACCAGCCGCGGCTGGTGCCATCCTTTTTTAGAGGTTGCTGGGCTATTAACTGCCCAATACGGCAGCCGCTTGTCTATAGTTTGACAACCGCTTTTGGAAACGCTATAATTGCTCTTAAAGTCTTACTGAATTTTGTACCTGCCTTTTATATGCAATAGTGGCATGTACGGAACTGGGCTGCACCTGACCGCAAAGCGCTGCCGAGCGGAAAGAGAATGTTCGGGCACCATTGCTTTAAGCCGATACAAGTCCCTTTCTGCTTTAATGCGGGAAGGGACTTTTGCTTTATGTTGTGGAGCTGCTGTAATTTGGAAATGGACAAAAACTCTCCGCTCAAGTTTTCGGATTATCTCAACACGGCTTCCGAAAGCGAACTTGCAAGAGATATACATTACTTCCTCTATGAGGCCAGGCCGCCTGAACTTTTGGCCTTGCAAAGCTGCGCGGAAAATCTGCGGGAAGCGTATTATGGCAGAAAGATTTATTTCCGCGGCCTCATAGAATTTTCGAGCTACTGCAAAAACAACTGCTATTACTGCGGGTTGCAGAGGGACAATAAAAAAGCGCGGAGGTACAGGCTTAGCGAAGGCGATATCATGCAATGCTGCGAAGAAGGCCACAGGCTTGGCTTTCGCACGTTTGTGCTCCAAAGTGGGGAAGACATGTTTTTCACAGATGAACGCCTGTGCAGAATAATATCGGGAGTTAAAGGACGCTTTCCAGACAGCGCCGTTACGCTTTCGATAGGCGAAAGAAGCCGCGCATCGTACCAGCGGTTGTACGATGCGGGGGCAGACCGTTACCTTCTGCGGCATGAAACGGCTGACGAATCCCATTACAGGAAGTTGCACGCGCCGGAGATGAGCCTTAAAAACAGAATGCAGTGCCTATACAATTTAAAGGATATCGGCTATCAGGTAGGCGCGGGTTTTATGGTTGATTCTCCTTACCAGACATGTGAGACGCTGGCGGAAGACTTTATTTTCATGCGCAGCCTCCGGCCGGAGATGGTAGGCATAGGGCCTTTCATACCGCATAAGGATACGCGCTTTGCCGGCTACTGCCATCCGCAGGCAAGGCACACTGTAATTCTACTTGCGATGATACGCTGCCTGCTGCCTGAGGTGCTGCTTCCCGCAACTACGGCGCTTGGCACAATAGATCCGTTTGGGCGTGAGAAAGGGTTCCGCGCAGGCGCAAATGTCGTTATGCCTAACCTTTCGCCGAAAAAGCACCGCAAAGACTACAACCTGTATGACAACAAAATCTGCATGGGTGAAGAAGCGGCGGAATGTTGCGGGTGCCTCTCGCGCAGGATAAGGAATGCGGGTTTTATACCTGACTTTTCGCGCGGCGATTTTATTGGGTGGAAGCGCAGAGAACCTGCTGGCAGCAAGAGCTTTTAGACTGTATGTGAAAAAGATGCAGCAATTTATCTGCTGCTTTTATCAGCATATTTTTTGGAGGAATAAAATGAAAACGCGCATAGCGATAATTGGAATAATTGTAGAAGATGCAGATTCAGTGGGGACGCTGAACACACTGCTTCACCAGTATGCCAGCTATATAATCGGGCGCATGGGCATACCGTACCGTGAAAAGCACGTGAATATTATCAGCATAGCCATTGATGCGCCGCAGGACGTAATAAGTGCGCTTTCGGGCAAAATCGGCAGGCTCCACGGTGTAAGCACAAAAACAGCTTATTCGGGAGTTATAACGGAAGAATAAAACAGATGTTCGCAGCATGCTTTGCCATGGCTGCTTCAGCTTTCCGCAGGAGGAAAATATATGATTAAAATAGCCGTTTATGGAAAAGGCGGTATCGGCAAATCGACAACCGTTTCAAACCTTTCGGCTGCCCTTGCTGAGCGTGGCCTGCGCGTTATGCAGATAGGCTGCGATCCTAAGGCAGATTCGACGGTTACGCTGCACAGCGGCAGAAAACTAAGGACGGTACTTGACCTTGTACGTGAAAAAGGGAACGGCTTTTCAATGCATGATATGACGGCGATAGGTTACCGCGGGATAGTCTGTGTTGAGGCTGGCGGCCCTTCGCCCGGAACTGGGTGCGCGGGCCGCGGAATCATCGCCGCATTGGAGAAGCTTAAAGAGAAGGGCGCTTATGAAATGTATAACCCTGACGTCGTGTTTTACGATGTCCTTGGCGATGTTGTGTGCGGAGGTTTTACGATGCCGATGCGGAATGGGTATGCAGACCAGGTCTTTATTGTGACGTCGGGCGAGAGCATGGCGCTACATGCTGCTTCTAACATTGCACAAGCAATTTGGAATTTCCGCGGCCGCGGCTATGCAAAGCTTGGCGGCCTTATACTGAACCGCCGAAAAGTAGAAAGGGAGGATGAAAAAGTGAAGGAACTTGCAGACGATATACATACAGCTATTGTCGGTTCGCTCGATTTCAGCGAAACGGTGCAGAAAGCGGAAGCGCTCGGCAAAACAGTGCTTGAGGCTTTTCCGGAAAGCCAAATGGCCGGAGAGTACCGCCGCCTTGCGGGAAATGTGATGCGCGCCTGCGGCGGTGAGCTTCCATGCTAAAACAGATTCATGGGGAGTGCGGCATACAGCCGGCCTGTGTGGCTGTGCGTGACGCGAAGTTCCCGGAGCCGTTCCAACAACATGGCCTTGAGTTTTCGTCACCTGCAAGGGGTGTGTGGAACATTGTGCATATAGGCATGCTGCTGCCACAGGCGCACCTTGTTTTTGTCTGCCCGGAAGGCTGCCTGCGCGGCGTTGTGCAGACGGCGGATGAAATGAACGCTTCAGGCAGACTTTCAACTATAGACGTGCGTGAAAACAATGTGCTTGAAGGGAACATCGAGAAACTGATGGTTGACGGTGTGTCTGATATTATTGGCAAGCTGCCGCAGAAGCCGCCTGCGGTGCTTATTTACTCAAGCTGTGTCCACCATTTTATAGGGTGTGACCTCACGGTGGTTTACAAAGAGCTTAGAAAAAAATTCCCGGATATAGCTTTCGGTGACTGCTACATGAACCCAATCATGAGAAAAACCGGCTTGACTCCTGAACAACTTATGCGCAGGCAGCTTTACAAACTCCTTCAGCCGCGTGAGTTTGACACGAAGAGTGTCAACATCATCGGCAACTGCAACCGCACTGACGAGTCGAGTGAGCTTGTGTGCCTTATCCATGAAAGCGGATATGGTTTAAAGGATATTGTGCTCTGCAAAACATACGGCGAATACCTGAAGATGGCGGAAAGCCCGCTTAATATCACAACGCTGCCGATTGCGCATGCGGCTGGTGTAGCACTCCAGCGGCGCCTTTCGCAGGAACATGTTTACCTACCGCTTAGCTATTCATATAAAGGCATTGAAGACAATCTCCACCGCCTTTCGGATATACTTCATGTGCCTGAGCGTAATTATTCCAAAAATATCGCGCACGCGGAGTTTTCGCTTCACAAGGCAAAAAAAATTATAGGAGACTGCCCTGTGGCGATAGACTATACGGCGACACCGCGGCCCCTTTCGCTTGCACGGCTGCTGTGTGAGCATGACTTTGCAGTTGCCCGCATTTATGCTGACGAATTGTCTGGAGAAGAAAAGGGCGATTTTCTGTGGCTTAAAGAACACCGTCCGGAAATAGAAGTATGTGCAGCCACAGACCCAAGGATGCGCGTAGCGCCCAACCGCACGGACGGCAAGGTGCTTGCTATAGGCCAGAAAGCGGCTTACTTTACAGGAACGGACAACTTTGTAAACATGGTGGAGGGCGGAGGCATGTATGGCTTTGACGGCATAAGCCGCCTTGCGGGGCTGATGGCTGATGCGTTTTTGCATGAAAAAGATACGAGGAAACTTATCCAGATAAAAGGGTTGGGGTGTGGCTGCTGCCTATGAAACAGACTAAAGTTTTTATTACTACTTACGCTTCCGACATTTCCGGTGCATGCTCGGCTTTGTATGAGCTGGGCGGCATGTCTGTAATGCATGACGCTTCGGGGTGCATGTCCACTTATGCTACACATGACGAACCGCGCTGGTATGGCTCGGACAGCATGGTTTTCATTTCAGGGCTTACTGATATGGAAGCAATTATGGGCGATGACGAAAAGCTCGTTAATGAGATAGCCGAAACTGCGGAAAAACTGTCACCTAAATTCATTTCAATAGACGGTTCGCCAATACCAATGATGATAGGTACGGATTTTCCGGCTATTGCGGCTGAGGTCGAAAAAAAGACGGGCATACCGTCATTTGGGCTTCAGACAAACGGAATGCACTCCTACCTAAATGGCATAAATATGGCGTTTAAGGCTTTGGCGGAACGTTTTGTCAAAGCGCCTGCTGCCAGTGCAAAAGGCGGCCTTACGGCAAACATCATCGGACTGACACCGCTTGACTTTTCACTTAACGGAAGCGCAAAGTCGATAAAAAAGTGGCTGTCGGGAAACGGCATTAGGGTTATAAGCAGCTGGGCCATGGGGAGCAGCCTCAATGATATTGTACGGTCTGCGCAGGCGTCGGTAAACCTTGTAATTTCTTACGGCGGTATTGCTGCGGCAAAAACGCTAAAGGAAAAGTTCGGCGTTCCATATGTTGCAGGCATCCCATATGGAAGGCACTTTTCAGGGAAATTGCTTTCAGATTTAAAGACAGCTTCGGGCACAGGGAAAAGCATCGTTTCATATGTAACAGGCGAAGGCTCAAAAAAAGCTGATATGGCGGTTGTTGGGGAAATTGTATCGGCAGGTTCGCTTGCATATGCCATATATGCTGAGACGGGGCGGCCGGCAGACGTTATATGCCCTCTTGAATGTAGCAGGGAATTTATGCCGGCAGGCAGTATAGCCGCTACGGAAGAGGACGAGATAGCGGAATGCCTTGGGCACTATCATACCGTCATAGCAGACCCGCTTTACAGGCCGGTCTGCCCACATGGCTGCCGTCTGGTTCCTTTGCCGCATATAGCTTTTTCAGGGAGAATGTTCCAGGGAAATATTCCAAATCTCACAGCGGACTTTTATAGCTTTCTGAATAAAATATAACCCTCAGCGCAGATAAACCGTAAAATTCATTGGGAAACCTGTTTGCTTTTGGCACGGCTTTTATCAGTAAGTTGCATGCACTGGCTGAACGAAAGGATGAAGCTTAAAATGGGATTAAATGACACGCCTTCCGCCGAACGTGTTCACATTGGCTTTTTTGGATGCCGCAATGCGGGAAAATCAAGTGTAGTCAATGCGGTTACGGGGCAGGACCTCGCAGTAGTTTCAGACAAAAAGGGGACGACTACTGATCCGGTCTATAAGGCAATGGAAATTCTACCCCTTGGGCCTGTGGTTGTAATAGATACGCCCGGATTCGACGATACGGGTGAGCTCGGCAGCCTGCGCGTAAAAAGGACAAAACAGGTGCTGAACAGAACCGACGCGGCAATACTTGTTGTAGATGCTGCAGTGGGGATGAATGGAACAGACTGCAGCCTTTTGCACATGTTTAGGGAAAAGCAGATACCTTACCTTATAGTATTTAATAAGAGCGACCTTTTGCCGTCGCATGCGAAACCGGGCAAAGATGAGATTTATGTGAGCGCGGCAAAAAATGAGGGCATATGGGAGCTTAAGGAAAGAATTTCGATCATGGTGCACCCGGATAATGAAAAGCACCGCATAATAGGCGACATGCTCCATCCGCTTGATTTTGTTGTGCTTGTAACGCCGATCGACAGTTCTGCCCCCAAAGGCCGGCTTATACTTCCGCAGCAGCAGACCATACGCGATGTGCTTGACGCAGACGCTACGGCCATTGTAGTTAAAGAGAACCAGCTGCGCGATACGCTGGAGCACCTCGCTAAAAAGCCGGCCATAGTGATTACTGACAGCCAGGCATTTTCGAAAGTTGCAACTGATACGCCGCGTGACATACCGCTCACGTCCTTTTCCATACTGATGGCGCGCTATAAAGGGTATCTTAAAAGTGCTGTGCATGGTGTGGCGGCAGTAAAAAAGCTTAATGACGGCGACACTGTGCTTATGGCCGAAGGGTGTACGCATCACCGGCAGTGTGAAGACATCGGCACGGTAAAGATCCCCAAATGGCTGCATGAATTTACAGGGAAGCAAATTAAAATTAAGACTTGTTCCGGAGCCGATTTTCCAGAAGACCTCTCGCTTTATTCGCTTATAATCCACTGTGGCGGCTGCATGCTTCCGGCACGCGAAGTGCAGTGCAGGATGCGTTATGCCGAATCCCAGAATGTTCCCATGACTAATTACGGCGTTATTATAGCTTATATGAAAGGCATTCTCGAAAGGAGCCTTGAGATTTTTCCGGATTTGCTGGATGAGATAAATCAGCAGCAATAAATAATATAAAAATAAGGCTGGGCAAAGCAAATGCTGACGCCCAGCTTATTTATATATGCGGCCCAGCCGGATTGTTTTGGTGAGGGGTAATGCCATTTCCTATGGCGGAGGGGTGTATTTAACACATAAATGTGATATAATGTTTTTCATGCCTTGATTAAAGATATGGAGTAATGACATGAGGAAAACGAAACGAATTCACAGTGATGTGGTGCGGGATTCAATAAACACATTTGGCACAAATGTAATTGGTGCCATACTTATGCTGATTGCCAATTTTGTTGTGCTGAGAAAAGTAGATCCGGAGGTTAAGGGCTACTATACAGCTGTACAAAACTGGGGCAGCGGATTTTATACTATCTTTAGCCTGAGTATTGCCGCTTCGTTTATTTATTTCGTAGCACGCTATAAGATACAAAATACAAAGCGTTCAATTATACGTCTCAGCGGTGCTGTATTCATTGGAATTTTGGTTGTAAGTTCCGTCATACTGTTTGTTTTGAGGAACAGCTCATTTTTTAGTACGACACCATCGTCTTTCCTTGTTGCAACTGTAGTTTATGCTTTGTGCTCACTGGCTCTGAGCGTATGCACATCGATTCTCAGAGGGGAAAACAAGTTCAAGTCGTTCAATATCGTCAACCTTGCACAGCGGGTTTTGCTGACTTTACTATATTTTGCTGTTGCTGTCCACCCTTCATCTGGCCTTTGGATATGGGGAACAAATGCGATTTCTGTTATTATGACGGGGCTTGCGATTTTCGGCATTTACCGCTGGAGCGGGCCGCACCCGCAGCCTGCACCGGAAGATGACCACCCCGTAAAATCAGGGAGCATGGTAGCTTACAGCTTGAAAGCCCACATCAGCAATGTCCTTACTTATGTGAATACTTATTTGGGCACTTATGTGGTTCAAGGCATATTTAGCATAAAAAACCTCGGTGTTTACAATACGGCATTTACAATCATGCAGCAGGTCTGGATATTGCCGGATGCTGTAAGCCAGGTTATAATGAGCCGAATTGCGGCAATGAACAAAAAAGAAGATAAACTGCAGCTCACATTGACTTCCGCGAAAGTCGTTTTTTACAGCACGCTTGTAATTGCCTTAATTATCTATGTAGCTGCTGTGTTGTTTCTGCCATGGCTTTTCCCAATGTATAAAGGCGCACTTGAACCTCTAACATACCTGATTTTTGGCTCAGTGTTTATTTCCTATGCGAAGGTTATAGGCAATTCGATTGCTGCCTATGGCAGGCCTGAGCTCAATATTTTCCCTACTGTTGCAGGCATTGTTTCAAATGTTGCGGGTTGCTTCATTTTTATCCCGCTGTTACATATAAACGGCGTTGCACTTGCAACTTCCGTTTCACTCACAATACAGGCTTTTTCAGCTATCGCAATTTTTTGCCATTTTTCCAAAACGCGAGTTTACAAACTTTTTGTACCGACGAAAGAAGAAATTGCTTCAATTAAAGGCGCCTTCAGAAAATAAACCTGTTTTAAAATATGTAAGTTAAACAGTAAGATAACAAAACTGGCTGGCGCTTTTTGCGCCAGCCAGTTTTGTTACATATGTTTTTATGAGCGTTCCACGCTGCTGAAAAGCTGAAGCATTTCAGCGTGCAGGCCGCGGTGTTCAAGGCTGGTTAGGTCCGGATCTTCTGCAAGGATTTCACGTGCGGCTTCCTGGGCACGGTTAAGGCACCCCATATCTGTTGCCATATCGGCGATCTTCAGAGGAGGCAGCCCATGCTGGCGGTTTCCAAAGAAATCGCCCGGACCACGCAGCTTTAAGTCAGCATCGGCAATTTTAAAGCCGTCGTTTGTCTTGCACATGGTTTTCATCCGTTCTGTGGCCTCGCCATTCTGCGCATCAGAAATCAATATGCAGTACGATTGGCTTTTTCCGCGCCCTACGCGCCCGCGCAGCTGATGCAGCTGTGAAAGTCCATATCGCTCGGCGTTTTCTATCAGCATAACCGTAGCGTTTGGCACATCAATGCCAACTTCAACGACGGTTGTTGAAACAAGCACATTTACCTTGCCTTGTGAAAAACGCTGCATCACGGACTTCTTTTCTTTCGGCTTCATCCGCCCGTGAAGGGCATCAATGCTATATCCTGGAAGCCACTCTGACTTTAACTTTTCAACATAGCGTTTCACGCTTGCCATGCCGTTTTTATCGTCGTCTATCATTGGGCAGATAATGTAGCACTGGTGGCCACTGTCAATCTGTTTTTTAATGAATGTGAACACCCTGCGGCGCTTGTCGGAAGTAACTGCATAAGTTAGAATTTTCTGCCTTCCAGGCGGTAGTTCGTCCAGCATGGAAAGATCGAGGTCGCCGTAGATCATCAGTGCAAGAGTGCGTGGTATAGGGGTTGCACTCATAACAAGCGTATGCGGGTTTCTGCCTTTTGCAGAAAGCGCCGCGCGCTGTGCTACGCCGAAGCGGTGCTGTTCATCGGTAACAACAAGGCCGAGCCTATGGAATATGACATTTGCTGAAAGCAGAGCATGAGTGCCGATGAGAAAGCTTATCCTGCCATTCGCGAGCTCTGAAAGTATCTGCCTTTTCTGTGCCGCAGGTGTTGAGCCTGTTAGCAGGGCTGTGTGTATGCCTGCGCCTTCAAAAATTTTTTTCATGGAATGATAATGCTGGCGTGCCAAAACTTCGGTTGGAACCATAAGGGCGGCCTGAAAGCCGTTCTTTGCAGCCGAGTAACAGAGTGCTGCCGCAACGGCAGTTTTGCCGGAGCCGACATCACCCTGAATTAGGCGGCTCATGATTTTTCCACCCATCATGTCTGCCATGGACTCGCGCACAGCGCGCCTCTGCGCTTCGGTAGGGTTATATGGAAGAAGTGAAAAAAATTCATCTGAAAAGTCTTTTTTAATTTGAAAAAGGCTTTTTTTCATATTATGGTGCTTCATAATGAAAAGGCCGAGCTGAAGCACAAGGAGCTCTTCAAAAATCAGTCTTCTGCGCGCTGCGCTTGCCGCTTCGGTGCTGGTGGGGAAATGAATATTCTCAAGCGCTTCCCTAAGGCCGCACAGCGAGTATTTTTGGCGCATACTGGCCGGGATTGGGTCGCGAATGGTTTTAGGGAGGAGGAGCATGGCCTCTTTTACGGAATTTTCAATAATCCGGCTGCTGAGTCCATGTGTCTGCCCATATACCGGATGTATGGCCGGGCAATTTTCAGCGGGGAAAATTTCTGGCGCTGCCATTTGCATCCTGAGAAAATCAGCAGACACTTTTCCGTAGAAGATATAAGTTTTGCCTTCTTTAAGGAGCCGTGTGACATATGGATTATTGAAAAATATCAGTTCAAATTCGCTCTCGCCGTCATTTGCTTTACCTTTATAGAGCGTCATGCCGCCGCGTATCGGTGTTGCTGCCGGCGATTGTGTAACGAGTGCATACACGGCACATGCTGTACCTTCCGGGGCGCTGCGCACTGTGCATGGGTGGCTGAGGTCTTCGTAAGCACGTGGGTAATAGCGAAGCAAAGCGCCAACGGAGGGCACACCGAGCTTTTGAAAAAGCCGGGCACGCTGTTCGCCGACGCCTTTTAGTGTGTGGATATCTTTTCGGTAAAGACTTGCCATGTTTTCACCTTATATTGGCTATTCTACAGAAATGAGATAATAGTAAACAGGCTGACCGCCTTGTACGAGAGTAATCTCGATATCACCGCTTAGCTTTGACTTTAGCTGGCTGTAAACTTCATTGGCAGCCTGTTCTGTGATACCGGCGCCATATATCAGAGTAATAAAAGACGTCCTACGATCAACCATAGAGCGTATCAGCTTTATACAGACATGGCTGACGTCATGGACATGATCGGCTATTTCGAGCTTGCCGTTAACAAGGCCCATCACATCGTCTTTGTGAATTTTACGGCCTCCAAATTCAGAGTCGCGCGCAGCATAAGTTACAGTGCCCGTCTTTACGCCGTTAGCGGCCTGCATCATGTTTACCGTGTTTTCCTCAACAGACATGTCCGGGTTGTAGGCAAGCATGGCGGAAAGGCCTTCCGGTACTGTCCTTGTAGGGAGCACTACTGTTTTGCGGTCGGTAACGAGCGGCGCTACCTGCTCTGCTGCAAGCACAATATTTTTGTTATTAGGTAGAATCATAACTGTCTTTGCAGGTGTTGCGCGCACAGCTGCTGCGAGCTGTTCAGTGCTCGGGTTCATTGTCTGGCCGCCGTTTACCACCTGTGCGCATCCAAGGTCCGTAAAAAGCGTTTTAAGGCCTTTGCCCGTGGCTACAGCGACAAATCCGACGTCATTTACAGGTGCAGCAGGCACTGGCGGTTCTGCTGTGTCATCTTCATTGTCTGACACAGTGGAAGCATTTTCTTTTGAAGCTTTGTTTTCTTCAGATGCTTTGCGGTGCTGCTCTTTCATATTGTCGACTTTTACAGTCAGCAGCTGGCCAAATTCGAGGGCTTTTTCAAGTGCTTTTCCGGGATGCTCAGTGTGAACGTGGACCTTGATGATTTCCTCGTCTGCCACAACAAGAACACAGTCGCCTAATGTTTCAAGAAAAGCCCGCAGTTCGGTGGGATCCTTTTTGCAGTCTGCGTTGCGCCCGATTATAAATTCTGTGCAGTAGGTAAAATGAATCTCCGTATCAAATTCAGCAGCAGCGTTTTTAAAAAAGTCGTCGCCGCTGTCTGCTGCTGCATCATGCTTCTCTTCTTCAATTATGGTACCGTCGCGTAAAAAACTCAGCATACCTTCAAAAATTAAGCAAAGGCCCTTGCCGCCGGCATCTACAACACCTGCGCGCTTGAGGACGGGGAGAAGCTCCGGCGTCTGCTTTAGCGCGTCTTCAGCACCTTTGCACACAGCTTCCCACACTTCCGCAGGCTCGACTGTCTTCTGCAGCGCAACCCGTCCGGCTTCGCATCCCATGCGCGCAACTGTGAGAATAGTACCTTCTGTTGGTTTCATAACGGTTTTGTAGGCATTTTCCACACCGATGCCAAGGGCATTTACCATGTCTTCAGCACTTGCGGAAGATTTGCCGTTAAGGCCCTTTGAAAACCCGCCGGACAGGACGGAGAGAATCACGCCGGAATTCCCGCGTGCGCCACGCAGCATAGCCTGCGCAGCAGTATGTGCAACTTCGCCTGCTGACGGGTTATCGGCCTTATTGAGCTCGCGTACAGCAGAACTTATGGTTAGCGACATATTGGAACCGGTGTCTCCGTCCGGAACAGGGAAAATATTCAGTTCGTCAATAGATGAGCGGTATTGCAGAAGGTTGTTGGCGCCTGAAATGATGGCGCTTTTCAGGTCAGTTCCGTTAATCACTTTTCAGCACTCCCTCGAATTCGGAAAAAAAGCGGTTTTTTGCAACCGCACCAATTCTATCTTATTCTGCTATTATATCATACCCTACTGTTTGATTCAATCTTAAAAATTAAGCATGTAAGTATACTTCAAGGACTGGCACGAATAAAGAAATCCCCCCGGAATTTGTGACCGGAGGGATAAGGCAGGCAAAACGGTATCAGTGCGGCTCAACAATCAATTTGATTGCCGTACGTTCTTCACCGTCTATTGTCACGCTTGCAAATGCGGGTATGCACACGGCATCAATGCCGGAAGGTGCAAGGTAACCGCGCGCAATGGCAATAGCTTTAACTGCCTGATTTGTTGCGCCGGCGCCTACGGCCTGGAGTTCTACTGAACCAGATTCACGAACAACTCCTGCGATTGCTCCGGCAACGGAATTCGGAACGGATTTTGATGAAACTTTCAATACTTCCATTATTATTCTTCCCCCAAAATTTTGGAAATGTAAATGATGTAAACGAAAAAAGATGTAAAAAGATTTATGTGAATAACGTAATTACTATATTATATCTTAAAAAGGAATTTTTCAAGAGCAATTTCCATGAATTTTGGGAAACATTTTTGCAGAAAGTTACATAATATTCAACCGTTCGACAGAAAACGCCTTTCCAGTCTTTTCATCAATGCTGAAAATGGCACCGTTAATGCAGCAGTCGCCCGAAGCGAGGTCAAATCTCACCGGCATTTTGGTTTTCATCTTGCGGATAGCAAGCTCAGGCTTTACACCGAGAACAGAATTAACTGGGCCTGTCATACCAAGGTCTGATATATACCCTGTGCCGTTAGGCAGTATGCATTCGTCAGCGGTCTGCACATGTGTATGAGTGCCGTAAACAGCTGAAACGCGGCCGTCGAGGTAATATGCAAACGAGCGTTTTTCACCTGTTGCCTCAGCGTGGAAATCTACAAATGTGATTTTCGGCATTTTTTTCTCCGCAAGAATACGGTCAACACATTCAAACGGTGAATCAAGACTTTCGAGGTATACGACGCCCATCAAATTGATAACGCCTACCTGTATGCGCCCCATGTCAACAATGCAGACGCCTTTACCAGGCGCCGCGGCTGGAAAATTGGCTGGCCGCAGAAGTGTCTCGCAGGAATCGTACATATCATAGCTTTCCCTACGGCGGAAACTGTGGTTGCCAGAAGTTATGACATCGACGCCGCTGTCGAACAAATACCGGACTGAAGAAGGCGTGAGGCCGTTGCCGTCAGCGGAATTCTCGCCATTTGCGATAACAAGGTCGATACTTTTCATTTTTTTAATGGATGACAGATGGCTGCGCAGAAAACGGCAGCCGATACTGCCCACTACATCGCCGATTGCAAGTATATTCATACTAATAAAATCCTCTCTATTTTTAAAAAGTTAAAAAGAAAAAGGGACAGAATTCTGTCCCCAAAATATTTCTGAGTTATTTTGCGTATTCAACTGCACGGCTTTCACGGATAATGTTGACTTTGATCTGGCCGGGATATTCGAGGTCGCTTTCAATTTTTTTACATATCTTTTTCGCGAGCAAAACCATTTCATCATCGCTGATGGCTTCAGGCTTAACCATAATACGTATTTCACGGCCAGCCTGAATGGCATAACTGCTTTCGACACCTTCAAACGAAGAAGCAACTTCCTCCAGCTTTTCAAGACGTTTAATGTAGTTTTCAACATTTTCACGGCGTGCACCAGGGCGTGCCGCACTGATTGCATCTGCTGCCTGTACAAGGCATGCAGATATTGTTTTCGGTTCAACGTCGTTGTGATGTGCTTGGATGGCGTGTATAACAGCATCGCTTTCCTTATATTTACGGGTAACTTCCACACCTATATCAACATGTGAACCCTCAATCTCATGGTCGAGCGCTTTCCCAATATCGTGCAGCAGGCCAGCCCTGCGTGCAACAGTAGGGTCAATACCGAGCTCACAGGCCATCATGCCTGCAAGGTAGGAAACTTCAAGCGAATGGCTGAGCACATTCTGCCCATAGCTCGTGCGGTATTTAAGCCGGCCGAGTAGCTTTACAAGTTCCGGATGGATTCCGGTTACGCCGGCTTCCAGCACCGCGCGCTCGCCTTCCTGCTTAATTGTAGCATCCACTTCGCGGCGGGCTTTTTCAATAGTTTCTTCTATCCTTGCCGGGTGGATTCTGCCGTCCGCGATAAGGTGCTCCATAGCAATGCGCGCCACTTCGCGCCGCACTGGTTCAAAACATGAAAGCGTAATGGCTTCCGGCGTGTCGTCAATTATTAAGTCTACGCCAGTCATAGTCTCAATTGCGCGGATATTACGGCCCTCACGCCCTATGATACGGCCTTTCATCTCATCATTTGGCAGCGGCACAACCGAGATTGTGGCTTCTGCCACGTGATCCGCAGCACAGCGCTGGATTGCTGTGGAGATAATTTCCCTTGCCTTACCTTCCGCCTCTTCACGTGTTTGCTGCTCATATTCCATCAGCTTTACGGCTTTTTCGTGGGTCAGCTCATTGTCAAGGTTACTGAGCAGATAATCCTTTGCCTGATCTTTTGTAAATCCTGAAATGCGCTCAAGGGTATCGGCCTGGCCCTTCCTGAGCGATTCCACTTCGGCCAGCCGGTTCTCAACCTGCTTGTTTTTATCGCTGAGGGTTTCTTCCTTAGCCTCAAGGCTTTCCATCTTCTTGTCGAGCGTTTCTTCTTTCTGCTGGATGCGGCGTTCCTGCCGCTGAACTTCTTTGCGCCTGTCGTTGAGTTCGTGTTCGGCTTCCGTGCGCTGCCGGTGTATTTCATCTTTGCCTTCGAGGATTGCTTCTTTTTTCTTTGTTTCCGCCTTGTTAATGGCGTCATTTATGATCCGTTTAGCTTCTTCTTCAGCAGAGCCTATGGTATATTCAGCAGTTTTCCTGCGGTGTTGTGAACCAAGAAAGAAACAGACGATGCCTGCAATGGCCGCACATGCGAGTGCAATCAGGATGCAGGTCATTAAATTTACTTGCAAAAATTGGCACCTCCCTATTTAAATAATTTAGTGAATCCCTACATTTTGCTTCGGTTCATCACTTTAAAGTAAAAGTATAATAAACTACAAAACACATTTTACACACCATAGCATTAATTGTATAACTTTAAGTACTGCTGTGTCAAGAAAATTACGCTGTGCAGGGCAGAAACAGCGTTTGTTTGTGCGCATAGGCTTCATGCCCGCTGCGTGCTGAAAAAGGCTGCTTTGAAACTTTGCCTTGTACAAATCCTGGGTGGTAACCGCCAAGCCATATCACATATTGTCTTGCGGAAGAATATTATATTTTTGTGACGGCAAAAAATTAAGCGAATATTCACGGGAGATGATAGCATGAAAAAACGATTTTGTGCGCTCATCCTTGCAGGGGTGACTGCATTTTCATGCCTGCTTGCAGGGTGTGGCGGGCAGAAAAGCAGCGAGGCAGGACCTGTTAAAATAGGGCTTCTTTATTCGCTGAGCGGTGTGACATCCGTAAGCGAAAAGCAGCTTTACGACGGCACGAAACTTGCAATTGACTCCATCAATAAAAACGGAGGGGTGCACGGAAGGAAAATAGAGACTGTATTTGCAGATTACGCTTCCGATCCGGCAAAAGCAGCAGACAAGGCGCGAAAACTAATCCTTGACGATAAAGTGACAGCCATAATCGGCACCTGCTCTTCTTCGGCGCGGAAAGCTGTCAAGCTTGTGGTAGAAAAATACCATTCGCTGCTGATTTACCCGCAGTCATATGAAGGCCAGGAGCAGTCGAAAAACATTATATATGTAGGGTGTATCCCAAACCAGCAGGCAGAGATTTTTGTCGGCTGGCTGCTTAAGAACACAGGGAAGAAGTTTTTTTTGATAGGGTGCGATTTTGTGTACCCGCGCGTTGAAAACAAGCTTGCGAAACAGTACCTTGCAGCGGGCGGCGGAGAAGTTGTCGGTGAAGAATATGTCCCTTACGGGAGCACTGATTTTTCATCGGTACTCAATAAAATCAGGACATCTCAGCCGGATGTGGTGTACAGCGAGCTTACCGGAGACAGCAATGTCGCGTTTTACAAGCAATATAATGCATATGGCCTCAAATCTACAATTGCAAGCCTCACAACAAATGAGACGGTTTTGCAGTCGATAGGTGCTGGCGCGTCAAAAGACAGCTATATATGTGTAGACTATTTTAAGAGCATAGACAATCCGCTGAACAAGAAATTTGTGCAGCAGTATGCTGATTCCGTAAAAGACGGGACGCAGCCTTCGTATGCGGTTATGGGAGGCTACAACAGCGGGCTGTTCCTTGGCGCTGCGCTTAAAAAAGCGAATGATCCTGCCAATACACAGCAGGTAATAGATGCTTTTAAAGGGCTGAAGATTGAGTCGCCGTCTGGGAGTATCTCTGTTGACCCTTCGAACAACCATGCGTGCCTTTACTGCCGCATAGGCAAAGTTGACGGTAGCGGTGCGGTGCGTGTAATTTACCAGTCGGAAAAACCGATTGCCCCAAAGCCATGACCGGATTTTCATTGTCGTGAAGGTGGTTTAAATGGACAGTTTTTCCGCGCTGCTGCTGAACGGCCTGAACTCCTCGGCGCTTATCCTGCTTGCCGCTTTGGGCATGGTAGTTATCTGCGGGCTTATGGATGTTATTAACCTCGCGCATGGAGAACTTATAATGATAGGCGCATACACGGCTTTCTGCATGACGCAGCGGGCAGGCTTAAGCTTTGCTGCTGCAGTGCCTGCTGCCTTTGCCGTTTCCGCTGCCGCGGGCGCGGCAATGGAAATTCTTGTTATCAGGAGGCTTGCGGGAAAGCCTGCGGAGACAATGCTCGCAACGTTTGGCATATCTGTTGTCTTGCAGCAGCTTGCAAACCTGATTTTCGGGGCACAGTCGCAGTATGTGGCAATACCCATAAGTGGGCATTTTTATATAGGTACAGCGGTTGTGCCATGCTACAACGCATTTGTTATACTGCTTGCAGCCGCCGTTACGGCGGGCACTGTGCTGCTGCTTAAGAAAACAAAATTTGGCCACAGGGTGAGCGCCGTAACTCAGAACCGCAGCATGGCCGAGTGCCTTGGCGTCGATTCGGCACGTGTTGATACACTGACGTTCGCCTTAGGGAGCGGGCTTGCAGGCCTTGCGGGAGCGCTTGCGGCCCCTGTGAAAAGCGTCTCGCCGTTTATGGGTGGCCCTTACCTTGTCTGCTCTTTCTTAACGTCAGTTGTTGGTGGTGTGGCCTCATTTGCAGGCACTGCTGCCGGTTCGCTTTTAGTTGGGGAGTCGACGGCATTGCTTGGTGGGGTAAGCAACGACGTGTTTGCCAACATTGCTGTTTTCCTGATGATAACGATTATTATACGCTTCCATCCGGAAGGGCTTTTTGCGAAGGAGAGGCGGTAGCATGAAACGGCTTTTTCCAGTGGAAGCGAATAAGTGGGCCGATGCAGCGCTTTTCCTGTTTTTTGGGATTTTTCCATTTTTCGGCCTGCAATTTTACACACAGCTTTTTGAAAAATACCTTATTTTTATGATTTTTGCATTTTCGCTCGATATCCTTTGGGGATATGCGGGGCTTATGAACCTCGGCCATGCAGTCCTGTTCGGCATAGGCGGCTACATCATGGCGCTTGGGCTTTCGGCACAGGGCGGTATACCGGACTTCATGGCGCGCTGCGGCGTTACACAGATGCCGCAGTGGCTGAAATTCCTCTGTGCTCCCGGTGCGGCTGCTGCCATTGGAATAATCATGCCGGCGATCCTGGCATGGCTTTTGGGGAAATTCCTGTTTTCAAGCAAAGTGAGCGGCGTATTTTTTTCCGTAATCACGCTTGCCATAGCGCAGGTTTTCAGCCTGTTTATCCAAAGCCAGCAGAAATACACTGGCGGTTTTAACGGTATATGTGGTCTGCCAGGGCTTTCGCTTTTTGGGGCGGCCCTTGACCTCAACCAAAGTTACTATGCCGTTTTTGCCGCCTCGGCACTTATCTTCATTTTCTGCAGGGCGCTTATGGGTTCCCGCTTCGGCCTTATACTTCAGGGCATACGTGAAAATGAGGTGCGGCTTGAGTTCCTTGGATACAATCCGGCTGACTTCAAAGCGGCAGCTTTTGCGCTTTCAGGAGCAATTGCAGGCTTTGCAGGCGTGCTTTATGCGCCTGTAAACGGCATGATAGCGCCAAATGACATCGGGATGGAATTTTCGACTGCAGCCATTGTGTGGCTTGCTGTTGGCGGAAAAGGAAACCTCACGGGTGCGGCGATAGGAACTATGCTTGTAAATATCATTGGGAATGCACTTTCTGAACAATTTGGGCCATTCTGGCAACTGTTGCTTGGGCTTGCCATACTTGCTGTGGTGTTTTTTGTGCCGGACGGTATTTCAGGCGGGCTGATACGCATTTTTGAAGGCAAAAGGGAAAAGGCGGCGGACGGCCATGGATGAGATACTGAGAACGGAAGGGCTTTCTGTTTGCTTCGGCGGTTTCTGGGCTTTGCGCGGAATGGATTTTTCTGTGCGCAGAGGTGAGCTTCGCGTAATCATAGGGCCAAACGGGGCTGGCAAAACAACGTTGATGGACCTTATCACCGGCCGAACAAAGCCTACGGAAGGCAGAATATTTTTTGAAGGGCATGACATAACCGGCAAAAGCCCGCATGAAATTTCATCGTTATATGGCATTGGGCGAAAGTTTCAGGGGCCAAACCTTTTCGAAAATATGACGGTGGCTGAGAACCTTTTGCTTGCGGAGCCCGCGGAGAGGACTGTTTTTTCTTCACTTTTCCGCGGGGCTTCAGCAAATTCACTGAGAAGGGCCGGCACTGTGCTGCAAAAGATTGGCCTTGACGGCAAAAAAGGCCGCAGGGCGTGCGAACTTTCCCACGGAGAGCGCCAGTGGCTTGAAATCGGAATGCTGATGATGCAGAAGCCGAAGCTCATGATACTCGATGAGCCCACGGCGGGCATGACGGAAGATGAAACGTTCAGGACTGGCGTAATGATACGCCAGCTTCTTGGCGGGCAGACGGTTATCATCGTGGAGCACGACATGAAATTTGTGCGTCAAATTGCGGAAAAGGTAACTGTTTTCCACATGGGGCATATTCTTGCCGAAGGCCCGATAAATGTTATTGAGAATAATCCTGAAGTTGTGAGGGTATATCTGAAATCCGGATCGGAGGGGGAAGGAAAAAGTGCTTTCGGTTAACCGCCTGCATGTCAGCTACGGCAGAAGCCGGGTTATAACAGACGTTTCGTTCATGATAGGCAACGGCGAGCGCCTTGCTGTGCTTGGCCGCAATGGTGTAGGCAAAACAACGCTGCTGAAATCAATAATCGGGCTTCTGCCGCCGGCAGGCGGTAACATAATATGGAATGGGACGGACATTTCATACCTGCCGGCACACCGGCGCAGCAGGCTTGGCATAGCTTATGTGCCGCAGGGAAGGGAGATACTGCCAGAACTTACGGTGATGGAAAATCTTCAGCTCGGCTGCCTTGAGCGAGGAAACATGCAGTATGCACAGCGCCGGGCGGAACGCATGCTCGAATATTTCCCGGAACTTAAAAAGCATCTAAGCCGCCCAGGGGGGCTCCTTTCCGGCGGCCAGCAGCAGCAGCTCGCCGTGGCGCGGGCGCTTGCCACTTCACCGGAACTTCTGCTGCTTGATGAGCCGACGGAGGGGATACAACCCAATGTTGTGGAAGACCTTGAACGGATTTTAAAAAAGATATGTAAAGAAAGCGGCCTTTCAATTCTGCTTGTAGAGCAGAATATCAATTTTGCCCGCAGCATGGCGCAGAAATTTTTGATCCTGCAGAAAGGCACAGTGGCTTGCTCCGGACCGATAAATAAACTCGACGATAATTCAGCAAAACATTTCCTCAGCGTTTAACCGAAGATTTAACAGCATTGTTACCTGAGTTTACAGGTAATTTATAGCCATTGACTTAAAAGTCTGAAAAGATATAATAAAGGCGTAGAGGAAAAATAAAATCATTTTATGTCTGATTGTCCGTTATTTATGGGGACTGAAGCGTTTGTTAAAATTCCTTCATAAACATGTCGGAGGAAAGTGTGCTGTCATGCAAAAACCGTCTTTTAATTTTAAACATACACATAATCCTAATACTGTAAAAATACGAAACAGAGTTTTGATAATCACTGTATGTGCTGCTTTGATTTCAGCTATTGTGGGCTCGGTCTGTTTTTTTTCGGGGATTGAAAAGCCTGAACGCGCGGTGCCTGCCGGAAAGTCTTCATCTTATGCGCACAGGACTTTTTCAGAAACGCGAAGCCATGCACCATCAGCAGCAAGCTCTGCTCCAAAGCCTTCACAGCCTGCTGCAAAGGCTGTAGTCAAACCGAAAAAAGTCATTTACCTTACGTTTGACGACGGCCCTTCAACACTGACGGTGCCGCTTTTAAATGTCCTTGACAAATACCATGTCAAAGCAACATTTTTTGTTGTAGGTGTAAATGACAAGGACGAAGTTTCAGACCTTAAGGAAATTGCCCGCAGGGGTCATGCTATCGGCGTGCACAGCTACACGCACGATTACAGACAGATATATGCTTCACCGGAAGCGTTCTTCAGCGATTTTGATAAAATGCACAGCCTTATTAAAAACGCTACAGGTATCGATACAAAAATCTACCGTTTTCCGGGCGGGAGTGTGAATGCGTACAATAAAAAGACACGGAAAGCCATAATACAAAGCCTCAAGCAGCGCGGCTATGTGTTTTTTGACTGGAACGCGGGCGGCGGCGATGCTGTGGTACACCCCCAGGCAGCAAAAATTCTTAGTGAAGCGCTTACCACTACCCATATGCACGACAATTCCATTGTACTTTTTCATAATTCTTCCGTTAAAAATGCAACGCTTAGCATAATACCACAGTTTATTTCAACCCTTCAGAAAGAAGGGTATACGTTCGCTGCTTTAAACCCGTCGGTAGACAACCGCCCATTCATATTTTACCATGACGCATAAATAAAAAATTTAAAAAATGCTCCGGCACGCTACCTACTACAGCCGCCGAAGCATTTTAATATTCAGTTTTGGGTTAAAATCGATTTCGCAGTCTGCTCATCTTTTCTTCGCGGGCAGATGTTATGTATTTTACCGTCTTTCGCTACCATGCTTATGGGCACGTGCGGCAGCAGCCGGTGAATTATTTCAACAAATCCGTTTACAGGCGCCTCTGCCATGCCTGTAACAATATGCACGGCACCGAATTTTTTAGCGGCGCTTGCGCCCATAAGCGGCGCATCATCATAAAAATAGACTGTCATTTCGGCTTCTGCGTCCCGCGCTGTTTGGCGCAGATATTCGAGTTCTTCACAGTCTGTTTCAAATCCGGCCGAAACCGGCTGTATGCATATAACTTTGAGTGGCAGTGACAGTTCATCAGCAATTTTTTTACCGGTCCTTATAAGCCGGTCGCAGTCACGCTGGCCGGTAACAAAGACAAGCACCGTCTCGCTTTTCTTCAAAGCGGCATCTCCCTTCTGAGAAACTGGGAAATTTTATTTCTACTTTTTATAATACCATCTTTCTTTCTTCAATATGATAAATTGAATCGTATAAAATGTAAACGAATTATTAAATATGTATAACAAAAATTTTATATATTATTTTGCCAATAATATTATTGCACAAATCTGAAAAAAGTGCAAATGCACAGATTCTTCAGGGCATAAAAAAACCGCCGTGCCGGATAAAGCTGACACGGCGTATCTTTTATTGCCCCTAAACGAGGCGGGGGCGTTTTGCTTTATTTGAGAATTGACATCGGATCAATATACTCCCCGTCTTTTTTCATAATCAGGTGAAGGTGAGGCCCGTCTTCGGTGTTTGACGGGTCTATGCCCACCGTACCGATTTGCTGGCCCTGCTTTACTGAATGATTTCCGCTTACTGACATTTTGTTAAGGCCGCAGTACCATGTTTCAAGCGCACCATGCTTTACGATAACCGTGTTGCCATACTGATCATTGCCTGAAACTTTTTCTACGGTGCCGTCCGCTATGGATTTCACACTTTCGCCATTGCCTGCTTTCAGGTCGACGCCGGGATGAGCGCGGTAGTCGCTGAAAGTCTTGTTAAAGACAGGCTCTTTGCTGAACCCCTGCATTACATTGCCGCTGACGGGCAAAATAAATGATACAGGTTTTGTGACCGCCTGCTTTGAGGGCATTCTTGAAGATGATGAGGCTGCCGGCCGGCTTGAAGCCGTTTTTTTCGCTGGTACCGATGATGAACTTTTTACATTAACGCCGCTTACTGTGTTGTCTGTCTTTTTTGTTTCGCTCTGCACATTTGTTTTAGGCGACGTGTAGTTTGAGACACTGCTGTAAGTCGTCCATGCTGCAGCACCTACTGCGATAAGGCAGACACCGAGGGCAATATAAAATCCTTTGTTCCTTTTTCCGCTTTTTTTCATGGGCTGATTCACTTGCGCCACCTCCATCAGTATTTTGGCCACAAAATGCTGATGATATTCCGCAAGCAGACAAAAAGCTGAAAATATTTTGCAGCATGTAAGCACGAAAAAGGATCTGATCCGATTGACCAGATCCTTTTCATTTTGCCTGAGGGGTATATTGAGGAGGGTAGAACAGCTACCGGAAAGCAATGCGGCTCAGCTTCCCGATAACAAAAAATATTATAAGCTTTGTGCACAAAAAGTTGTGAAGAAGCTGTGAATATGATGTAAATAATTTTATTTGCGAATCAAAACAGTTTTCCAGCGCGCAAAAGCCTGATAATTTCAGAGTTTTGGGAGGATGCCTGTTATCAGCGATGCCGTCTCGTGCGCTGATCTTTCGCAGAATTCATTAAAATTGCCAGAAGCCTTTTCGTCTGCATTATCCGATATGGCGCGTATGACAACGAAAGGCACGCCGTTCATATATGCAACCTGTGCGATGCTTGCGCCTTCCATTTCGCATGCGCTCGCGCCGAAATCTTCGCGTATGCGGCCAAGCTCTTTGCCATCGCTTATAAACTGGTCGCCGGAAGCAATTATGCCAAGGTGCACTTTTTCACTGCCGTAGATTTTTTCAGCCGTATGCACGGTAATTTCAGAAAGCCTTTTTGAAGCCGGTATCACCACGAGGCTGAGCCCGCTTATGAACCCTTTTTTGTCGCCGAGGGCGGTGGTGTCCATATCGTGCTGCACAAGGCCGCTTGAAATCACAACGTCACCGATATGCACGCCGCTGCCTATGCCGCCGGCCACGCCGACATTAATAAGCTCAGAAGGAGCATACCTGAGGAACATTGTCTGCGCACAGACCGCCGCGGCGACTTTCCCAATGCCGCATTGTGCCACAACGCATTGCCTGCCTGCAAGCATACCGCTGTGGTATGTGATGCCGCTGATTTTTTCCGTTTTGTCTTCTTCCATTTGCTCGAGAAGTTTTTCAACTTCTGAAGACATTGCACCTATAATTCCCGTCATTTAAAGACATCTCACTTTTTAATATCAGATTCACAAATGAATTATATCATAAAATAGGCTATGGTGCACGGGCCTTTCCTTTTTGCAGCTTTTTTAGAGTGTGGCAAAACGTTCTGCACTATTCCATAAGGCAAATCTTTGTGATATAATAAAGCGAATCTTTTTTGGACTTATTTATGCAAAAAAGGAGAGGGACGGATGATTATCCTCGGCATAGATCCGGGATATGCCATTGTCGGCTATGGTGTTGTAAAAGCAGAAAACGGCCGGTTCCGCCCTCTGGAGCACGGTGCCATTGTCACGCAGGCAGGTGTTGATTTTAACCGCAGGCTTGAAAAAATATATGATTCGCTTGCGTCACTTATGGAGCGCCACAGGCCGGATGCCGTTTCGATAGAAAAGCTTTACTTTCAGAACAACCAGAAAACTGCCATCGGCGTAGCTGAGGCGCGCGGGGTAATTCTCCTTGCCGCGCAGAAGGCCGGTGCACAGATTTACGAATATACGCCGCTTCAGGTAAAAATGGCCGTGACGGGATATGGGCAGGCGAAAAAACCACAGGTCATGGAGATGACGCGCCGGCTGCTCGGCCTTAAAAATATACCAAAGCCTGACGACACGGCAGATGCCCTTGCAATGGCTGTCTGCCACGGGCAGGCTTCAGGTTCTGAGCTTAGGCGCGCAATGCTTGCCCGCAGAATGCGCGCGGCGGGAGGGGGAAGAAGCTGAAAAATGTTTTACCGTCTGCGTGGCACACTTATACATACGGAGCCGGGAATGGCGGCTATAGAATGCGGTGGTGTAGGGTTTAAATGCCTGACTTCAATGAATACACTGCGCGCCATGCCGCATGAAGGCGAAGAAGCCATACTTTACACACAGTTAAATGTAAGGGAGGATGCTCTTGACCTTTTTGGATTTGCGACGCTTTCCGAGCTTAACTGCTTTAAAATGCTGACAGGTGTCAGTGGTGTTGGGCCAAAGGCGGCGCTTGCTATCCTTTCTGAACTGACACCTGAGCAGTTGGCAGTGGCAGTAGCGACGGGCGACAGCAAGGCCCTTACGCGCGCGAGCGGTGTTGGCAATAAGCTTGCCCAGCGCATAGCGCTGGAACTGCGCGACAAAGTAAAAAACATCCAGAGCGGTAGCAGCGCATCAGCAAGGCCTGTGGGGGCAGTTTCGGCTTCATCCAATGCGGCTGCGGCAGTGCAGGCCCTTGCCGTCCTCGGCTACCAGCCTACCGATGCCGCGGCAGTTGTTGCGCACTTCGATTCATCGCTCCCTGTTGAGGAGCTCATACGCCTGTCGCTGAAATCAATGGACCAGGGGAACCGTGGAAAAAAACAAGAGGGAATGTGATGGCTGAAATTGCAGTAGTTTATCATTCTGAACATCATGGCAACACAAAGAAACTGCTGGAAGGAATCGCTGCAGATTACCAAATAGATTTGTTCGACGTGAAAGATGCAGATACGGGGGGCCTTTCAAAATACCGTGCTGTGGGGTTCGCCTCAGGCATTTATATGGGAAGCTTCCATAAATCGCTGCTGGATTATATAAAAAGGAAGCCAAAGCTTCCAAAGCAGGCTTTCCTGATATATACGAGCGGGAGCGGCAATGAAAAGTATGGCGGTGGATTTGCCTCCATGCTGAAAGAATTAGGCATCAAAGTCCTTGGCATTTATCATTGCCGCGGATTTGATACATATGGGCCGTGGAAACTAATGGGCGGAATTTCGAAAGGCCACCCTTCTAGTGAAGACATAAATAACGGCGTGAAGTTTTTACGCAGAATATTGCCGCAAGGCAAATAACAGCTTAAGAAAGCGGCGTTAGCAGAAAGGCGGCGCAATGCAATATTGAATCAAAATACAGTCAACCCGGAAGATGCGGAAAAAGACGGCTGCGATTTTGAAAACCGCGTCGTTGCACCTGAATATACGCCTGAAGATGCCGAGGTTGAAAATCCTCTGCGGCCGCGCAGACTTTCAGAATATATAGGGCAGAAAAAAGTGAAGGAAAACCTTGCCGTTTTTATCGAGGCGGCAAAGCAGAGAAAAGAATGCCTTGACCATGTCTTGCTTTACGGTCCGCCTGGCGTTGGCAAGACGACGCTTGCGGGGATTATTGCAAATGAGCTTGGAGTTAACCTGCGCGTTACGTCCGGCCCAGCCGTGGAAAAGCCAGGTGACTTGGCTGCAATACTTACAAACCTTAACCCGGGGGACGTACTGTTTATAGATGAAGTGCACCGCCTTTCGAGAAATGTTGAGGAAATAATGTATCCTGCAATGGAGGACTTTGCAATTGATATAATTACCGGCAAAGGGGAGATGGCGGCTTCTTACCACCTTCCACTTCCGCATTTCACGCTCATTGGGGCAACTACAAGGGCAGGCCAGATAAGTGCGCCATTGCGTGACCGTTTCGGCGTAGTGCTGCGCCTTGAGCTCTATACCTCACAGGAACTGGCGCAGATTGTTATGAGAAGCGCCAAAATCCTCAATATACCGATTGAGGCGGACGGTGCGCTTGAAATAGCCTCGCGCTCGCGCGGCACACCGCGTGTAGCCAACAGGCTGCTGAAGCGTGTGCGCGATTTTGCGCAGGTAGTTTCCGAGGGAACCATTACGCGTGAAGCTGCGAAACTTGCACTTGACCGGCTTGAAATTGATGAGCTCGGCCTTGACGCGAACGATCGCCGCCTGCTTACGGCGCTTATAAAATATTATAACGGCGGGCCGGTAGGGCTTGAAACGCTTGCCGCTGCTATAGGCGAAGAGGCGGTCACAATAGAAGACGTCTATGAACCTTATCTGATGCAGATAGGCTTCCTGAGCCGGACGCCGCGCGGCCGCTGCGCTACGCATGCAGCGTATGAGCACCTTGGCCTTAACCCTACACAGGAAACAGCACCTGGCCAGCAGAAATTTTTCTGAAGATATCAATGTCAACCGTCAACCGCAAAATAGAAATGGCAGTGTAAAAGCTCGTGCCATGAAATAATTTATGAGAGTGGGAGTGTTGTAATTTCTATGGGCAGATTATTTGGAACGGACGGCGTACGCGGTGTCGCCAACAGTGAACTTACCTGCGAGCTGGCTATGAACATCGGCCGTGCCGCTGCTACCGTGCTGACCGACAATAACCACAGGCATCCGAAAATACTGATTGGCAAAGATACGAGAATTTCGTCAGATATGCTTGAAGCTGCGATGATTGCCGGCCTTTGCAGCGTAGGCGCGGATGTTGTCCGCCTTGGGGTAATCCCAACGCCGGCCGTGGCTTTCCTTGTCGGCAAATACAAGGCTGATGCGGGTGTGATGCTGACGGCATCGCACAACCCGTGTGAGTTCAACGGCATTAAAATCTTCAGTGGTGACGGCTACAAACTGCCCGATGCCCTTGAAGGGCAGATCGAATCAATAGTGCTCGACCACAGCCAGGAGATGATATGCCCTGTAGGCGGAGACATTGGATGTGTCTCCGAAGCTCCCCATGCGGTGAGGGATTATGTCGACCACATAAAAAGCACTGTCGCTTTTGCACTCAACGGAATGGAAATTGGCATTGACTGCGCCAACGGCTGCGCAAGCCGCACAGCCAAACTGCTTTTCACCGAGCTTGGCGCCGAGTGCCATATGACTGCCGATGCCCCGAACGGCATCAATGTAAATAAAGGCTGCGGCTCAACCCATATTGAGCATCTGAAGGAGTTTGTGAAAGAGAAAAAGCTCGATGCCGGTGTAGCCTTTGACGGCGACGCCGACCGCTGCCTTGCTGTAGACGAGAAGGGCCAGCTTGTTGACGGGGATTTTATCATGGCTATCTGCGCCACGGATATGAAATCACGCGGCAAGCTTGCAAAGAACGCCGTTGTTGGCACAATAATGACAAATATGGGTCTCGATGTGTTTTGCCGTGAAAACAATATGCACTTTGTCGCGACAAAGGTCGGCGACCGCTATGTGCTTGAAAAAATGAAAAAGAGCGGCTATAATTTTGGCGGTGAGCAGAGTGGCCATATAATTTTTCTCGACTTTGCAACAACTGGGGACGGTCAGCTTACGGCGGCACAGCTTTTAAGCCTTGTGCACCGCAGGGAAGCAAAGCTTTCGAGCCTTGCAACGCTTATGGAGCAGTACCCGCAGGCTATGGTGAACGTTACAGTTAAGCCAAAAGCAAAGCTGCGCTTTTCAGGCGATGAGGAAGTACAGAAAGCTGTTAAAATGGCGCAGGACGAGCTTGGCGATAACGGGCGCATTGTTGTGCGCCCTTCGGGCACAGAGCCGCTTCTCCGCGTTATGACCGAAGGAAAAGACAAAGACAAAATCAAGGAAATTGCCGACTCAGTTGCCGATGTTATAAAAAAACGTCTGACGTAATGGCAGGGAAGGAACGGATTTGAGAACATCTCATTGGAAAGACTACGAGCTTATAGACACTTCTTCTGGGGAGCGCCTTGAGCGGTGGGGCGATGCTGTGCTTATACGCCCAGACCCTCAGATAATCTGGTCACCGCCTAAAAAGAACACATTGTGGCATAAGGCAAACGCAAGGTACCTGCGTTCTTCTTCAGGCGGCGGCCATTGGGAAAAGATACGCCCTCTGCCGCCTGTATGGAATATACATTATGGAAGCCTTACATTCCGGGTAAAAATGATGGGTTTTAAACACACTGGCATTTTTCCGGAGCAGGCGGTAAACTGGGAGTTTGCCGTGAAAAAGATAAAGGATGCCGGCAGGCCTGTAAGCGTTTTGAACCTGTTTGGTTACACCGGTGCCGCAACACTTGCCTGCCTGAGCGCAGGCGCTGCTGTGTGCCATGTTGACGCTTCAAAAGGCATGGTGGCGTGGGCAAAGGAAAATGCCGAAGAATCCGGCCTTGCCGACCGGCAGGTGCGCTGGCTTGTGGATGACTGCGGCAAATTTGTAAAGCGTGAACAGCACCGCGGCCATATGTATGATGCTATAATCATGGACCCGCCGTCTTATGGGCGCGGCCCAAAGGGCGAAACGTGGAAGCTTGAAGAGCAGCTTTACGCGCTTGTGCAGATGTGCATGCCGGTACTTTCGCCGCACCCGCTGTTTTTCATGCTGAACTCTTACAGTACAGGCCTTTCGCCTGCTGTAATGGAATATATGCTTGGCCTCACGGTGATGCGTAGATTTGGTGGGAAAATCTCTTCAGATGAGATTGGCCTGCCTGTGACGGAAACGGGCCTTGTGCTTCCATGCGGCAGCACGGCAATATGGCAGTCTGATTGAATTTTCGAAAGGACATGCAATGGGCTATATTTCAGCACAAAATGTAACATTTGCATATGAAAATAATGAGGGCGAAGAAAAAAATGAAGTCCTGCACGGCGTTTCCCTCGATATTAAAAAAGGCGAATTCGTTGCGCTGCTCGGCCATAACGGCTCAGGAAAATCTACGCTGGCAAAGCACTTCAACGCCATGCTGCTGCCGTGCGGAGGAAAGGTTTACGTTGACGGCCTCGACACAATGGACGAAGCGCTGAAAATCGAAATCCGCCGCCGTGTTGGGCTTGTGCTGCAGAATCCGGACAATCAGCTCGTTGCAAGCATTGTTGAAGAGGATGTCGCGTTTGGCCCTGAAAATCTCGGCATTGCCCCTCCGGAGATAAGGAAGCGTGTAGATGACGCGCTGAAAGCTGTTGAGATGTACGATTACCGCTTGAGCGCACCATATAAGCTTTCCGGCGGGCAGAAGCAGCGCATAGCAATTGCGGGCATAATAGCCATGGAGCCCGACTGCATTGTGCTTGACGAGCCGACGGCGATGCTTGACCCGCGCGGCCGCGACGAGGTGCTGCACACTATCCATAAGCTGAATAATGAAAATGGCATTACCATAGTGCTCATTACGCATTATATGGATGAGGCAGTTGGTGCAGACCGTGTTGTAGTTATGGACGAGGGAAAGGTTCTGACTCAGGGAACGCCGCGTGAAGTCTTTTCGCAGGTAGAGCTCCTTAAGGAGCATGAGCTCGATGTGCCGCAGGCTACCGAGCTTGCCTGGAGGCTGCGCAAAGAAGGGTATGACCTTCCAGAATGTGTGCTCAACAGCGATGAATGCGTTGCTGCTCTGGAACATCTGCTTAATCGATAGACTTGGGAGAATTTGATGTTTGTCCTTGAAACAAAAAACCTCACTTATACCTACGGTGCTGGGACACCGTTTGAAAAAACAGCCGTTGATAATGTCAATATTGGCGTAAAAAAAGGCGAATTTCTCGGCATTATAGGCCATACCGGTTCGGGAAAATCTACATTTATACAAACCCTTAACGGCCTCCTTCGCCCAACTAAGGGCATTGTGCTTCTAAATGGGAAAGATATTTGGGAAGAACCGAAAAAAATACGCAGTGTCCGCTTTCAGGTCGGCATGGTATTCCAGTATCCGGAGCACCAGCTTTTTGAGGAGACAGTGCTCAAAGATATATGCTTTGGGCCGGGGAACATGGGGCTTGACAAGCAGGCGGCAGAAAAGCGTGCGCGCCTGGCTGCGCAGTTTGCTGGCCTGCCCGAGGAGCTGCTCGATAAAAGCCCATTTGAGCTTTCAGGCGGCCAGAAACGCCGCGCCGCTATTGCAGGGGTTATTGCGATGGATCCGGACGTGCTTATTTTGGACGAACCAACGGCCGGACTTGACCCACAGGGCAGGGACAGGCTGCTTGAGCAGATTTCAGGTTACCAGAAAAAGCGCGGGAATACAATACTTCTTGTTTCACATAGCATGGAGGATATCGCGCGCTTTGCAGACAGGGTGCTTGTGATGAACGCGGGAAAAGCAGTTATGCTTGACACAACTGCCAATGTGTTTGCCCGTGGCAGGGAGCTTGAGTCAATGGGCCTGCGTGTGCCGCAGGTTACGGGTATTCTGTTGACATTGCAGGAAAAAGGCTACCCGGTCCATCCCGTCCTTACGGTAGACGAAGCGGTTGAAGAGCTTCGCCTTCTGCTTAAGAAAGGGGATGCGCACCGTGGCGCGTGACATAACACTTGGCCAGTATATTCCAGGCCATTCGCTTATACACCGCATGGACCCGCGGGTGAAGATAGCCCTGACGTTTGTGTTTATAGTTTTCATCTTTGTCGCTTCTAATTTCGAAGGCCTCCTTATTATGGTGGCGCTTATGTTTGCCATACTGCTTATGTCAGGTGTGCCTTTGAAGCAGTATTTCAAAAGTCTTAAGGCTATTTTGTTCATTGTGATTTTTACCGGTGTGCTGAACCTGTTTTACGGCAGCGGTCATGTAATATGGCAGTGGAAAGTCATGCAGATTACCGACGGCGGCATATGCAATGCACTGTTTGTTTCCATACGCATAGTGAGCCTTATACTTTACAGCTCGGTGCTGACCTTCACCACATCACCTACAGATTTAACGGACGCGCTCGAACGCATTATGAAGCCGCTTAAAGCGCTTCATGTGAAGGTGCATGAAATTGCCATGATGATGACTATCGCACTGAGGTTTGTGCCAACGCTGCTCGAAGAGACCGATAAGATCATGAATGCCCAGAAAGCGCGCGGTGCAGATTTGGAAAGCGGCGGCGTGACCCAGCGCATACATGCGATGATACCAATACTCATTCCGCTGTTTGTCTCTTCATTTCGGCGGGCGTATGACCTTGCCATGGCCATGGAGTGCCGCTGTTACCATGGCGGCGAAGGCCGCACGAAGATGAAGCAGCTGCATATGACAAATCTTGACGGCGCCGCTATTGCTTGCACAGCTATTTTTTGCGCTGCAGTTATTTTCTGTGCCGCAAAATTTCCTGCCGCACTTCATGAACTCAGGTAGAAACGGAGGGCTTTAATGCGCAATTTAATGCTTACTATCTGCTTTGACGGGACAAATTACCATGGCTGGCAGGTTCAGCAGAATGCCGTGACTGTTCAGCAGGTACTGCAGGATGCGCTGGAAAAAATCCTCGGCAGCCGGCCTGACGTCAAAGGCTGCAGCAGGACCGACGCATTTGTCCATGCGCTTAAATACTGTGTCAGTTTCCATACGGAGAAAATGATTCCATGTGAAAGGCTGGCAGGCGCGCTTAACCATTTTCTGCAGGATGATATTGCAGTTACTTCATGCCGTGAAGTGCCTGAAAATTTCCATGCGCGCTACTCATGCACAGGCAAAGAATATGTTTACCGTATTTGGAACAGCAGAACACGTGAGCCGTTTCTCCGCAACTATACGCTTCATTACTGGTATCCGCTTAACCTTAAGCGCCTGAACAATGCTGCAGTTGAATTTGTTGGCACGCATGATTTTACTTCGTTCTGTGCCGCAGATTCCCGCAAATCCGGCAATATGGCGCGCACAGTCACAAAAGCCAACTGGAACCGTGAAGGGGAAGAAGTACGTTTTTCCATTGCAGCTGATGGCTTCCTTTACCACATGGTGCGCATAATGGTAGGCACAATGCTTTGGGTTGCACAGGGCAAACTTAAGCCAGAGGAAATTGCTGACATCATTAATGCAAAGGACCGCTCGGCAGCCGGCCCGACGGCACCACCTCAAGGGCTTTTCCTGACGAAAGTCTTTTACAGGGGCGTGAATTTTGATGAACGATAGGGATGACAGGCTTGATACTGCACCTCTTGATGCGCGGCATACGCGGCGCGCGGTAAATAAAAAAGTTGCAAGGATGCGTCCCCAGCGCTGGATTTACCGTGTAATAGTTATCCTTGCGCTTTGTGCGATTGCAGTGCTTGGGTGGTATAACCGGAACAACCTTGCACCTGAAAATGTAATTCAGTGGGTCAAAAGTGGCATAGTAGGCATTGGCAGCGGAGGGGGATTCCCAAAAACATTTTCAAGCTCCTCTGTTTTGCCGCAGAACTTTTTTTCTTCGGGTAAAAACATTGTGTTTGCGAGCGATACATCGCTTACTGTTTGCAGTCCGTCCGGTAAAGAGCTGCTTAATAGCCAGCACAGCTACAGCAGCCCGGCTGTGCGCGCGGGAGGTTCACATATTCTTCTCTATGATATAGGCGGAAAGGAGTACCAACTCGATACTGTTGGCAGCGCGGCAAACAAAAAGAGCTCGGCGCAGAATATCATTGGCGGTGATGCTGCGCCGAACGGCGCATACGCCCTGATATCTACAGCAAACGGCTACTGCGGGATGCTTACTTCATACCTGCCTTCGGGCAAGACAGGTTCTTACTACTGGTTTTCTGATTATTACCCTACAGCAGTGGCCCTTAATCCTGAAGGCACGCGCGCGGCCGTGACAGGTGTTTCGGCAAGCGGAGGAGACCTTATTTCAGCTGTTTATATAATTGACCTTAGCAGCGGTAAAACGACACGCCCAGAAACGGTAAGCGGCGGAAACCTTTTCAGCGCTGTGTTTTGGGACACTGAAAATGAAGTGGATGCGGTGGGGGACAAGTCTGTACTTATACTCAACCCGTCTTCCGGTGCAAAATCCGAATATAGCTATGATGGCTCTAAGCTGACATCATATTGCTCTGACGGAGGGCGCCTTGCACTTGGACTTATGCCTTATGAGGGCTCTGAAAAGCAGAAATTTGTTGTGCTCAGCAAAACCGGCACACCTGCCTGCACACATCAGTTCAGCAGCAAAATACGCTCTGTTTCACTTTTTGGGCAGACGGCAGCTGTCCTTACAGAACATGGCCTTTACTTTGTATCGGTAGGCTCAGGTTCTGCTGCGCCATGCCAAGCCGGCAGTGATGCCTGCGCGGTTGCTATGAAAGATGAAAGTTCTGCTTATGTTCTCGGAATTTCGGAAATACGGATTGTAAGGCACCAATAACAACGGCTTGTGAAAATTTCTGTTTTGTGTTATATTTTTCATGATATATTAACATCTTTGCCGGAGGTACAATTCTTGGAAACTGTTACGGATATTATTATGGCAGCCATCCTGATTTTTTCCGTCATATCAGGTTTACGGAGGGGATTTATACGCTCACTTGTCGATTTTGCCGGCGGAATTGTGGCATTGGTCTGTGCGGTGAAATATTCAGCGGACTTTGCAAGCTGGATGCTGAAATTTTTAGGCAATTCATCCCCTAAATGGCTGAGGGAGCCGATTGCGTCGAAAATGCTGGCTGTCGTTATTCTATTTATCCTTTTTGAGGCACTTATACAGGTGGTCGCATATTTGTTGAACTTCATTTTCCGCCTGCCGGTCCTCAGGCAGATAAATGCCTTTTTTGGGGGATTACTTGGCTTTTGCAAAGGTGCCATGATAGTTTTATTCCTTTGCGCCGTTCTGCGGGTGTCGCTTCCTACCAATATTTTCCCGGCAATCAGGCAGCCTATGCAGAAAGCTGCTTTTTCACGGATTTACCAGACCGTTTACGGCCATAATCCGGTTTATGACCTGTTTCAATCTAAACTTTTGAACGAGGTAGGCAGGAATGAAAAAACAAAACTGGAATAAAAATTTTAACGTACCAAACACACTCACTCTTATTCGCTGCTTTCTTATTATTCCGTTTGTTTATTATTTCATGAACGACAGATACCTTATTGCCTTTATAATTCTCGCCGTTTCGGGCATTACAGATATGCTTGACGGGCTCATTGCACGTAAATTTCATCAGTTTACAGAGCTTGGGGAGATGCTCGACCCGCTTTTTGATAAACTTACGCAGGCGTCGGTTGCCGTATGCTTTTCTATTAAGGAGCCGATCTTAATCCCTGTGCTTGCTGTTTTCATTGTAAAAGAAGTTTTGATGATAACAGGTGCGGTAATCTTAATAAGCAAGAATAAAAAGAAACCTGGCGGCTCAAAATGGTATGGCAAAATGGCAACTGTGTTATTTTATGTTTCGTTCGGCATTATTTTCGGCCTTAAATGCATATGGAATTATGAAAACATTAAACTTTCGATAATTTTGCTTTCAATTACTGCGGCAGCAATGATCTATGCCCTTGTGCGCTATGCTAAAGTTTACTTTATGATCATGCATTCTGATGACCCTAAATATAATCTGGATATTCAGGAAGTAATGGATAAAAAAAAGAAAGCTTAGTCATATATTTGTAAAATATAGTATTGCCTGCTATGATAAAATAGATATCAAAAAGAATGTATTATTTTAATATGTGAGAAAAGAAGTGAGCTCCATGATTATGTGTTCGCGATGCCATAAAAGGCCGGCGGTTGTTTTCATTTCGCCGACTGGTAATATAAAAGAAAGCCAGGGGCTGTGCCTTGTATGTGCAAAAGAGCTTGGCATAAAGCCGGTTAATGATCTTTTGGACAAAATGGGAATTACAGATGATCAGATGGAAGCTATGGAGTCTGAACTCAATGATATGATAAGTAATCAGGAAAATCCAGATTCTAACGGCGATAATCCAGATGAGAATTCCATCAACGGTTTTGTACCGGGAGGTGCAGCCACATTCCCGTTTATACAGAATATTTTTCCGGGGATGCCTGCCAGCCCTTCAGAACCAGCGCAAGGAGGTAGCCCGAAAAATGAACCACCAAGGAAACAAACCCGCATGAAACACAAAACGAAGCGCAGATACCTGGACTCGTATTGCACCAATTTAACGGCAAAGGCTAAAGCGGGAAAGATAGATGCTGTTATTGGGCGTGAAAAAGAAATTTCTCGGGTAATACAGATACTTTGCCGCCGTACAAAAAACAACCCTTGCCTTATCGGTGAACCAGGTGTAGGAAAAACAGCAATTGCGGAAGGGCTTGCCATCCGCATAGCAAATGGAAATGTTCCGTTTGCACTTAAGAAAAAAGAAATTCATCTGCTTGATTTGACGGCACTTGTCGCCGGCACGCAGTTTCGCGGCCAGTTTGAAAACCGCATTAAAGGCCTGGTTGAAGAAGTTAAGGCAGAAGGCAATATTATTCTGTTTATTGACGAGGTGCACAACCTTGTTGGTACTGGTGATGCCGAAGGCTCGATGAATGCGGCTAATATCCTTAAGCCGGCGCTTTCCCGCGGCGAAATTCAGGTCATAGGTGCGACGACGTTTTCAGAATACCGCAAATATATAGAAAAAGATGCTGCGCTTGAACGACGCTTTCAGCCTGTTACAATTCCGGAGCCTTCAATCGCTGATACTAACCGCATCCTTATGGGTATAAAGGGCTATTATGAAAATTATCACCGTGTGCATATTTCAGAGCATATAGTGAAGCGTATCGTTACCCTTTCAGAAAGGTATATCAATGACCGCTTCCTCCCAGACAAGGCTATTGACTTGCTCGATGAATCATGTGCATGTGCTGCTTTGCGCAACAAGTCAATGGAAGAGTACGACGAGGTGCGCGACAGCCTTGACCATCTCCATGAAGAAGAAGATGAGATGACGGCTGCGGGTGCAGAGCCTGACTATGAAAAGTTGGCTGATGTGCGTGTAGGCCTTTCGAAACTCGGAGTTAAGGAAAAAGAATTAGCTCCTGCTGCACTTGGCACTCAGGTTGAAGAATCTGATGTTGCTAAGGTAATAGAATTATGGACTGGTATATCTGCAAGCCGTATACAGGAGAATGAACTTAAAAAGCTCTCAAATCTTGAAAATACATTAAACAGCAGGGTTATAGGCCAGAAAGAAGCCGTGGCAGCTGTAACGGCGGCTATACGCCGCAACAGGGTACAGATAAGCCCAAGGCGCAGGCCTGCTTCATTCATTTTTGTAGGCCCTACAGGCGTAGGCAAAACTGAGCTTGCAAAAGTGCTTTCAAGCGAACTTTTTGATACACCGGAGACTCTTATAAGGCTTGATATGTCAGAATACATGGAAAAATATTCAGTTTCGCGTATTATCGGTTCTCCTCCGGGATATGTGGGCTATGATGAGGCAGGCCAGCTTACTGAAAAAGTGCGCCGCCGCCCATACTCTGTGATACTGTTTGATGAGATTGAAAAAGCGCATCCTGATGTGATGAATATCCTTCTTCAGATTCTTGACGAAGGGCATATCACTGACTCGCACGGCCGCAACGTCAACTTTGAAAATACGGTTATAATTATGACGTCAAATGCAGGCAGTGAAAATCAGGAAAGTGCCCTCGGCTTTGCGCGCAGCCAGGAAAATGCCAGCCGCGAAAAAGCAATGAAAGCGCTGTCTGAATTTTTGCGCCCTGAATTTCTCAGCCGTGTTGATGAGACTATTGTATTCCGGCAGCTTGACGTAAACGATTTTGAAAAAATCGCGCATCTTATGCTGGATGAATATGTTTCTTCACTGCAGGAACGCAGTATCAGCCTCATTTACGACGATAAGACAACAGAATGGCTTGCGAAGCATGCCATAGGTGGTAAAAGCGGAGCGCGTGACCTGCGCAACCTTATTCGCCGTGAAGTGGAGGATCGCATAGCCTCTCTGCTGATTGAAAACTGTGATGAGACTATCTCAGGCATTTCCATTACTGCAAGTGAAGAAAATGGGATTGGGCTTGGTTTTACTAAAAGTTAATAATGGCTTTAAATATGCGTAAATTAGAGCGTTAAGGTTGACAAATGCTGCAGAACTGTGCTATACTGATACTCGTTGCTGAAATGCGAGTGTAGTTCAGTGGCAGAACACCAGCCTTCCAAGCTGGTTGTGTGGGTTCGATTCCCATCACTCGCTCCAATTTGCGCCAATAGCTCAGGTGGATAGAGCAACTGCCTTCTAAGCAGTGGGCCAGGGGTTCGAGTCCCTTTTGGCGCACCAGTAATCAGTATGGTGGGTATAGCGTAGCTGGTTATCGCGCCAGTTTGTGGCACTGGAGACCGTGGGTTCGAATCCCTCTACCCACCCCAAGAGAAATTTATGGTGCGGTGCAAAGGCCGCACCTTTATATTGGGCTGTAGCCAAGGGGTAAGGCAACGGACTTTGACTCCGTCATTCGTAGGTTCAAATCCTGCCAGCCCAGCCAATTGAGCCTGCAGAAAAAGCAGGTTTCTCTTGAAAATTAGTTGAATGTGTGGTATAATAGATAAGTCGTTGTATGACATGAATCATTAGCTCAGTTGGTAGAGCACCTGACTTTTAATCAGGGTGTCCGGGGTTCGAATCCCCGATGGTTCACCAAAACAGTAGAATCCTTGATAATTGGCTATTTTAAGCCATGTGTTGAGGATTTATTTTTTTATGTAATGATAAAAAATCATGTATATGTTCTGGCATTATCATTTTGTACACTTGATTAAAGGAGTGTATAAAATTGAAACGTCAGCAAAGCAATGATACAATACCATCATTGTACCAACAATTTCAAACACACAACAAAGTTAAGAATTTATCGGAAAAGACAATCGACTATTACTATTGGAATTTGAAACCATTTATTGCCTACCTGTCAGACCAGAGCATTTCATCTATTGAAGAAGTAAATTCAAGCGTGATTGATACCTATATTCTTTCTCTTAAAAAGAACTATGACAATGCAACGAGTATCAATACACATATAAGAGCAGTAAGGGCATTTCTTTATTGGTGTATGGATAGTGGATACCTTAAACCATTCAAGATTCATCTGCTAAAACAACAGACAGAGCCACTTAAACTTTATTCTGATATAGATATTCAGAAATTAATTGCAAAGCCAAATTTGAAAGAATGTAGTTTTGTTCAATATCGTGATTGGGTTATGGTAAATTACTTCATTGAGACAGGGAATCGCTTGAGAAGTGCTATTAATATTAAGATATCAGATGTTGATTTTACAGAGCATAGAGTCATTGTACGCATTACAAAAAATATAGAGCCGATTATTACTCCATTGACTAAAACACTTTTAAACATTTTACCGCCTTATATCTATACATGGGGACTAACAGAAGAACAGTATTTGTTTCCTTCTTGTAATGGTAATCAATTATCAGAAAATGCTGCCAAACAAGCAATAAGAGATTATAATCATAATAGAGGTGTGAAGATGACTTCTATTCATGCTTTTCGTCATACTTTTGCAAGAAACTATATTGTAACAGGTGGTAGTGCTTTTAAACTTCAACCTGTAATGGTCAAGCGTTTTTGTAACACAACTGTCTAAATTGATTCAATCCGTACCTTGCCTCATAGGGGGTTTGATAATCGTTGTACGAGTGTGGGCGAACCTGATTGTACCAAACATAAGCGTACTCTGAAACAGCATGTGCCAATTCTTCATCGGTTCGAAAGTTGAAGCGATTGATCAATTCCGCCTTAAAAGTATTGTAATAACGTTCCATCGGAGCATTGTCATATGGACACCCTGCGGCACTCATGCTCTGCGTGATGCCGTTTTTCTGACAATACAGGATAAATTGTGCTGAAGTAAACTGGCTTCCCTGATCGGAATGCAATATCAAATTCTTGGGTTTCTTCTTTTGGCAATGAAGGGCTTTTTAGAGAGTCAGGATTGCTAAATCGCTTGTAATCCATTTGCTGGTTTCACTTGCAACCACGGTGCTGCATTTACTTTAATGCTGAATGATGTTGATTTCAGGGAGTCTTCGTCCAAGCTCGTATTTCAGCTTATGAATGGTAAGACAGATGTTGGCAGCGGCTACTTCAGCGAATTGGATGCTTGTGCGGAAGGTAATATTAACTATTCTGAATTTATGCCCGAGGGTTGGGGGTACGAGTATCCGACCTACGTAGCAAGAGTGCGGGAGGCTATTGAAAAAACACACGGCTTGGAGGAAACCTTTTACTACTCTACCGCGGCAGATGATATTTATAATCATATCGATCAGAATACTGCGGTACAATATAATGTGATTTTATCAACAGAATTGCGCGGAATCTTGTTGAAAGCACCCCTTTCCGATTCTGCCACCGATACGGACAACGACGGGCTGACGGATTGGCAGGAAGCGGATACGCAGTCCGGTCTGATTCATTGGAACGACGACGGAAGCATTGTCCTTCCAACGCTGGGAGATTACATTGACGCGGAAGGTGAAAATCTGCCCTATGTGAAAGAGGGCCTTGCCCATTATTTCACGTACGATGTTCCCCCGGTCCAAGAAATCATGGAACAAGTGTATGCAATCCGAATCCTGCCGATTAAATCTGACCCAACGAATCCGGACAGCGACGGAGATGGCTTACTGGACAATGATGACCCCGAGCCTTTAGTTTATCAAAAAACAGAAATATATAGTCGGGATGCTGCGTTTCAATATTCTCAGAAATGGTTTAATGATTCTAATTGTTTATATTATTCTTATTCTTCGGATTGCGCCAATTTTGTTTCGCAATGTTTACATGCTGGAAATTTTTCTATGAATTCAGATTGGCATTCATATGCAACTGGAGTTACACCTCTGTTTTATGTTGTATTGGCAAGTCAAATTCCCGTAATGCCTCAAATAAATAATATGATGTTTACTTGGAACATATCAGAAAACTGGCGAAAAGCTGACAACGAGTATGAATATTTCAAAGGCAAAAATTATTCAAAAGAGGTTATCACTATCGACTCTCCATCTGAAATAAGCAATGCAATCGCGCATAATAAAATACAAGTTGGCGATTTAATGTATTTTGATGAAGATGGGGACGGTATTCCCAATCATGCAACAATTATCAGTAAAATTAATCGTGATATGATTTATTACGCTGCGCATACAGAACCTAGACGTATGCAGAAATTGACATATTTTTTAGATGGAACACCGAATCATAAAGCATATATTGTAATTCTGCGAGATAAGGTGATTTTATCTTGAAGAAAACATGGGCGAAAAAATTGCTGGTTACCTGTGGAATTTTGGTCGGAGTTTTCTTGATTAGTTGGGTGGCTGTTGGGATCTCCATCAGCAATGAAGCAACTTGGATCATTCACTCGGCATACGATACAAATGGGAAACGCCCGAAAGAAATGGACAATATCATTTCAGATAGAATTTATAAACGAATCAATTATAGAGATGGAGGTCCACCGGCAACAGAGGGCACTTATAATGAAGTGAATAAATTATCTTTCGTTTTTGCAACCCATAATTTCTTTAATGCAACTGCACATTATCGATATACATATGATAGGTCTCTGAAATCAACGGGAGAAAAGCTTAGTGGTTCATGTAATATTCCATGCAAAATATTTTTTAAGTTTGAAAATGGTCGTTGGGTAGTTGTTGGCTACTACGAACCATATTAATGCTAAGAATCAGAAGATTGTTGATGCGTACAATGACGTAAAAGCAAAAGCTAGAATTACCACTAACGATGCAAATGTTATAGGCAATTATATAGGAAGTGCTACGGATGCTGAAGCACAGAAATTACAAAATAAATTCAATGCGTTTTTCCAAAGTTACAGGAGCTTTTATAGGCTTGCTGCCTAATACAAATTATCTGAGCGGACTACAGCATCAATAGCCAGTCTTGTCGTCAAATACAGAGCTTTTCACGCTGTCAGTCTTTTACAGCAATGACCCCAGTATTATTAGTCTATATTTACAAACGCACTGTACCTCTATATTTGGTATCTTTCATCACCTGTTTCCATTTCATATTGGAAAAGCCCAGCTTTCGCTGGACTTTTTCAACAGGCTGGGCTCGGGCAAATTGTCCGAGCCATTTCTTGTCCTTAGCTGTTTCTGCTTTTCCGAACCTGGTCTATCATGTCCATCTGTTCCCGTAAAAAGTCCACATCAGGCGAACAGTACCGCTGCATTGTAAAAGCGACATCCGTATGCCCTAAAATTTTAGAAAGTGCTTTGACGTTAATGCCGTATTCCAAAGCACACGTAGCAAAAGTATGACGGTAAACATGAGTTGTTAAAAACTGAATACCAGTTTTCTTACGAAGGGTCATGCAAGATTTACTTAGCTCCTTCTGGATTTCATTCCAGCCTTTCATCTGCGGGGTCAGAATGCTTACCGCATATCCTTTTCCTGTGTACTTACGCCTGTAGTTCTCGGTTATGACTTGGCCGTGGTTCTCGTCTGGGGAACGACCCGTTAGCTGCATCCGTTTGTTTACTGTAATGGTCGTAACACTATAAAATTACATATTTTGATAATTAGTGATTGACATTGGAAAATAGGTGCGCTATATTATATTTAAATTTGGAATTATAATTGAGAAATTAGAGGGGGACTTTCAAAAATGGCAAGGTCGAAAAAGAACGTTTTAAAAAGTGTGCTGTCTGTTTTCCTGTCAGCTGCTATGATTCTAACGGTGCTTCCCGGTATAACCGCGCAAGCAGCGGAAAAGCCAGAGAGCAGTTATCCTTATGCTGTCTTTGCAGGTGGCTCCGGTAATTCCCTTGATTTCTGCAAATCAAGTCTCACAGTCAACGGTGACATTCATTCGAACGGTAAACTCACAGTCAACGCAAATAATGTTAATATCAACGGCGAATGCGGTGCAGTTGAGGGAATTGATAAAGGTCAGGGAAACTTCAATGTCAGAAAGCAAGTTGCCAACCCGGAAACTGTAAATATAATTTCAATACCCAATAAAGTAAAAACTACCTATTTTACAAATAACTGCGATACAATTAAAGACTTGTATACCAAGAGCAATGTTAATGTAAATCTTAATCGTTCTGTTTATGCTGAAAAAGATGTACACTTGTCCGGCAATATTTCGCTGAACTGCTGTATTGGTTCAAGCAGTAATATTATTCTTGACGGAAATACTTTAAATTCCAATAATACCGTTCTTTATTCCAAGAGTGGCGATATTACAATCAATAACGACAATGCAACGGTAAATGGCCTAATCTATGCGCCTAACGGAAAAGTAACCGTAAAAGGCCAGAACTTCCAGGTCAACGGTGCCATCATTGCAAAAGAAATTAAGATAGATTCTGGTAATGTCAATATTAACCGAAACGATGACGTTGCAAAATTTGTTGGCACTACTTCGGAAATAAGTGATAGTGGAGAAAAGCTTACGCTTTACGCATTTGGAGAATATATAAAAGACTCAAATGCAATAAACGTCAGGTGGGTTGGGTCAACTGACTTGGGAAAATTCAAAGTCACTGCTTCAACGGATGGAGAAACATTTAAAACTATGGCCACCCTTAAGAATAAGCATTCGTACCTTTATCATATTGCCGGTAATCATGAAAAACTGTATTTTAAGGTAACTCAAACTACAAATAAAGGCGAAATCATTCAGTCCAATCAATTTGAAATGGACAAAACGAAAGATGGCTATCAACCCATATTACCAGATACGGATGGAGATGGGTTACCCGATGTTTTTGAAGAATCGCAGACTTTTACAGACCCAAATAATAAATATACGGACGGCAGTAAAATACCGGATGGTGATAGGGATGAAGATAATGATGGGTTAACAAATCTTGAGGAGTATAAATTAGGTACAAATCCATATTTAAAGGATACTGATTTTGACGGACTTAGTGACAAAGAAGAAGTCCAGATATATAAAACAAACCCGACTAAATATGATACCGATGGTGACGGCCTGAATGATTATATGGAAATTAAAAACGGCCTTAACCCGCTCAAATCGGATACCGATGGGAACGGTATTACCGACGGAGAGGAAACGTTGACGACAAAATTGGATTTAAATAAGTATGACGCTATCGACGGAAGCAAATTAGGTTACATGCCCTCAATCACCATTACAGGGAAAGGTGACTATAATTCAAAACTTTCTATTGTCGACGCATCCGCCGACCCTCTGTTCCCAAAATTAAGCTATATGGTTGGAAGGCCAGTAGAAATTCAGCACGGTTCGCTTTCTTTTGACCATGCAAATGTCGAATTCAAAGTTGACAGGAACATATTAAATAAATATGATATTAATAATTTATGTATTGGCTGTTATGATAAAGACACCAAAAAATTTGAGCCGTTGAAAACAAATATTGATAAAGAAAAGGGAACGCTCTCTGTTGAAGCAAAACATTTCAGCTACTATTTCATATTTGATAAATTGAAATGGCTTAAAGACAATTATATCAGTGATGGCACGACGGATATTCAAAAAAGCGTCTGCGATATCGTATTCGTAATCGACACAACTGGTTCCATGGGAGATGAAATTGAAAATTTGAAGAATTCCACCGATAAACTGGCCGATGAGATAGAAAGCAAAAACATAGACGTCCGCTTTGGATTAGTGGAATATAGGGACATTACATGCGGAGAAGCGACTGTAAATCATGGATGGTTTACTAATGTGGATAATTTTAAGAAGGAAGTCGGCTCACTTGTAGCAGACGGCGGCGGCGACGCGGACGAAAGTGCCGTAGATGGCCTTGAAACTGCAAGAAGGATGGATTACCGCGACGATGCAATCAAACATATCATATTAATAACGGATGCCAGGTATAAGAGTCAAACTCATTTTGAAGGAATCGATTCCATGCAGCAGGTCGTCGATAATTTACGTGTTGATAACATTTCGGCATCTTGTGTTACCAGTAGCGATTGCAAAGATACTTATAAACTTGTGTACGACGGAACATCGGGTATCTATTGTGACATCAATTCAGATTTTTCAGAATCGCTATTACCAGTTATAACGAAATTAGCACTGGAAACTCAGTTTTACACATGGATCAGGCTGAGTGACGGAACAGTGGTAAAACTTAAAGTTAATCCGAGCACAGCAAGTAAAGATGACTCAACTGACACGGATGGCGACGGTATACCGGATATGAAAGAACTTGGCGAATCCTACATCGAATATTTTGACGGTTACCCATATAAAGTATGGAGCTTTTCAAGTAATCCGGCAAAAGCTGATGATGTTAGAAATGGGAAAGTACAAAACGTAGATCCGGACGGATATGTGATTTACACGAATGACAGGGGGAGAACAATAAGCGATAATGTCTATTCAACACATGAAATGCTTCAAGGTATTAGGCAATTAGAATCCTATGTGTCGAGATCTACTGGGTATGCAGACTGTGCCGATACAAAAGTTATCGTTATGTATTATTTGCAGGAGAGCAAATACAACAATATATTTTGGGAAATGCTTGGAATCGATTCACTACCGAATTCCAAGCGAGTATCGTGGTTTCCGTTGCACATCCCTAGTCCGAAAGCTATTTTGAAAGATTTAGACTACACGGGGGATTGCTTCAAAAAATACAAATTAGCAAGTATCATCGACCCGAAGACAGGACATGAAATCGATTTTACCCATATGATGGCAAGCTGCGACGCGCACTATAATTATGAGGATAATATTATGGGAATTCCAATTGAGCTTGCAAGTTGGGGTGGGGATTTGGAAACACTGCTTGCTGATGTAGCTGTAGACTGTAAATATTCAACCGATAAATCAAAAATTCAAAAATCTGTTAATTTATTATTAGCAACTGATTCTAAAAGCTCCTCGTTCAGTCAGAGCGATATGCTGGCCGATGTTGATGCAGTTAACCTGTCACAAAAAATTCAGTCTGAAAGTATTTGTGATGCATTTAAGCAATATTATGAAGATGGGCAAGAATGCAAACGCTTTACTTCTTTTCAAAGTAAGTATAGTAGCTTTTCACTCTCGATGAAACTGGATAAAATATTTTTACCCGGTTATTTTGATAATACGACCAACGTACCATTATTGGTAGAGCTTTCAAATGAAAAATTAGTTTATAACCAACTCAAACAACTTGCTGATAAAAGTAAAAGCAATCATACTATACGCTGGCCACAGAAAATCTGTGTTAATGTTCTGGAGCAATCTTTTGCCGACTATGTTGCAATAAACAGTGCTGAAGAAGGAATCAGGCCATGGCAATAAAAAAATCGAAAAAAAGAAAAGGGCTTTTCCTGTCTTTGGCGATTTTGGCACTCTTTCTGTTTTATTACTTTTACCTGGATTATTATCTTTTTCAGTTCCGGCTTAAGTGTAATTTTAACCCAAAGCAGCAGACAATTACGGAAGACGGCGATAAATTCTATTATACCTATAGAAATGAGGACTTCTTGCTTTCACTGAGTATTTATTATACAGTTTATTATTACAGTAATGGAAGATGGTCACAAATTTTGGAGTCCGGCGGCGAAAGAGTAGGCTATTATGTTTCTTACAAAAAAGTTTACAAAGGAAGAGACTATATTGTCTATCAGATTTCGCCATTTGTAAAAGCACCAAGTTATTACTACAGGATGATAGATAAATCCAACAATAAATGTGTGGATTTAGATTCAGTGATGCAATCGGCTTCTCATATGACAAACGGTCAAATAAGAAATGATGCCATACTAAATAAAACCAGAGATTTTTTTATGAATTACAAATTTGTAAAAGATGATTTATACGATGAAGGAGAATACGCTGAATTCAATAAAATCAAGCGTGCATTTGAAGAAAAATAAGTATCTGATTTCTGCAGGGACAGGTAAGCCCACACGTTGGCCTTGCGGAAATTCAGCGCAAAGCGCAAATAAAAGCAGTGACTACTATACAAGTAATTACTGCCCATTTTTATTACATTCTGTCTTCAATATAAAATTGTTGTTTCAAGGCTCTCTGCAGTGTCGCTGAAAAATTAATTCCATTGCTTTCTGCCATCTTGTTCGGCCATGAAGGAATTAAAAGCGTTTTCTTGACGGCCTTGCTATCATTAAACTTTCGGTATTCCAGCGTATCACAGCTAATCAGACTTACAAACGAATTTGAATCCACCTTAATTGCTTTTGGATCAATGGGTTTTGGAATGGCCTTTTTATTTTCTTCCATATCATAAAGTACCAAACAAAGCGCATCCTGCGCCATATCATAACCGTCCTGTAAATCGTCACCTTCAGTATAACAGCTTTCCAAATCAGGAAATCCAATCGAATATCCTTTATCTTCTTGCGTAAAGATTGCAGGAAATACATATTTCGCCATTTAGAATCACCCCTTCTGTAAAATGTCACTTTTGATGATATTAAAGATCACACATCGGCTTCGCTGTATTTGCATGGACATCAGCCATCCGATGCCCTTTACCTTGCTGCGAAAAACGGTGATATGGATCTTATTGATTTTATGCTGGACAAAGGCTTTCCATTGAATGAAACAACCTTGTCTCATGCAGTTGACGGAGCTGTTTTAACGATTCGCTCTTATGAAAAAATGCCGGATGTTGACCGCCAGCTTAAGGTAATTCAGCATCTGTTGGATAGGGCGAAGGAACGGAATGTTTCCTGTGATTTGTCCTATTTTCTTTCGCTTCCAACAAACTTCAAAACCGTAAAGTTTTTTATGGAACATGGAGCTGACATTAACCGAAGTCCAAAACAAAACCCGATTTCCAGCGCGCTGGATGAAGTTGACACGGATGACGGCTATAATACCATAAAATATCTGATACAAAAGGGTGCTAACGTAAATGCGCATGAATTTAATGGCAACGTGTCTGCAACTCTACTGCAGTGCGCAATTAAAAGGGGGCGTATAGATGTTATCCAACTGCTAGTAGATCATGGAGCCAATCTTGAGATGGAGGGGGGAAAAAACGTTTCCCCGCTTCAATCAGCAATCGAGAGTGGAAGCCGAACCGTGGTGGAATACCTTTTAAAAAGGGGTGCAAAAACGGATCATGGCACAAGTGACGGATATGCTCCCCTTGCTTATGCAACTACCTGCGGCTGGGTTCAGGATGTAAAGCTGCTTTTAAAATACGGCGCGGATAAAAGCGCAAAGGGAAGTAACGGAAAAACAGCTTATGACGTCGCCAAAGCCAACAATGACAAAGTGATGATGGGGTTGCTGAAATAATATTTCTGCCTGAATTGTCTAGTCTGATTCATTGGAACGACGACGGGAGCATTGTCCTTCCAATGCTGGGAGATTACATAGACGCGGAAGGTGAAAATCTGCCCTATGTGAAAGAAGGCCTTGACCATTATTTCACGTACGATGTTCCGCCGGTCCAAGAAATCATGGAACAAGTGTATGCAATCCGAATTTTGCCGATTAAGTCTGACCCAACGAACCCAGATAGCGACGGAGATGGATATATCGACAATGTTGACCCAAGGCCACTTGTTTGTGATGTCTTTAAATCATCATTATCTAACAAAGATTTTTTACCTATATATAATGAAGATGGAACTTTAGATTATGGTGGAGATCAGAACTGGTTCAATTCAGCGATCGGTAAAAACGGTGGCTGTGGTACAGTTGCAGCTTCAAATTTGCTTGCATATATGGCTATAAGTAATAGCAAATATAAAAAATTGTATAACTATCCAGATTTATCAAAAAAGAATTTCATAGCACATATGAATAAAGTATACAATTACGTTACTCCTTATAGTATATTCGGAGTTTCTAGGAGTATGGCCCTTATCAAAATTTGAAAATGGTGTTACGAATTATGCTAAAGACCATGAAATTGAATCAAAAGGTATTCACAAAAATGGAGCTTTTAACAAAAACAATACATCGGATTATATAAGGACTGCATTAGATAATAACCTTCCGGTTGCAATGTTAATTGGAATAAACTCCAAACTGAGGAATATTGAAGTCACTCTGCCAAATGGTAATAATTGGATACAAAATAGTTTTGAAAGACATTGGGTGACTATCACAGAAATAAAGACTGATAATATATCGCAAAAAACTGTTCTTAAGGTATCGACTTGGGGTGGATATTCTTATATTGACCTTGATGACTATGTTAATGGCGAGGAATTATATGCGGCTTTAATATATTTCAATTAGTCCAATTAAACGGCAGGAGAGAATAATCTTGAGAAAGAAAAAAGTATTTCTGATAGCTATACTTTGTTTAATTGCGCTTCTAATTTGTCAAGTCTTTAAATGGTATAATAGAAATGCTCAATGGATTCATATGGTAAAAGAACTTAAAGAAAATAATTATATTATAGAAAATGTTTCAAGAGTAGACTCAAGTTATTTTTTTTCATCAAATATATGCTGCTCAATATATATTTATGTTGATAAAAATTCTGATTTTAAGAGCATCGAAAAAGCTTTTTTAAATTTTAAAGTATTATTTACTAATCCAAAATTATTGGAAGAAATGATTTTACATAATAGAAATTATAATTCAACAGGCGATATGCCATATGTGACAGTTGATTTTAGATATAATGATGAAAGTGATGGGCTACTGTATCGCTTTAAAACTGATATGTGGTGTAAATATCAAGAATGGCATATAGAGTATGCAATTGAAAGTAAATATAAAAATAAGACATATTAGACACCATAGAGTAATTTGCGATGAGCTTAAGAAGTTTGCAATTCCGCATTTTCTTTCATCAGCCTGCGCCCATTCTCGTTCAGTGGCGCATCGCGGCGAATGCCACTACCGACAAAAGCATGGTCGCCGTAAGCCTTGCGCTTCTGGCGCCATTCTGACAACGTGTAATACGCCACGCCTAGTTGCGCGGCTGCCTGCTTGGTTCCAACCTCGTCTGAGAGCTTGACCGCTTTTTCCTTGAATTCCTTGTCGTATTTTCGCATAACACACCATCCTGTCTTTCTTTAATTCTATCACATTTGGTGCGTTTGCCCTCTGCATTTTTATGGTATCACTCCAGTACAGCCAACGATGATAAATTAAGTAAACTTATGATTTTTGACGAAGATGGCCATACTGTCTGGTTGGAATGGTTAGGAAAAGATGCTGCATGAAAAAAGTAATAAAGATCATCCTTTTCACTTCGATTACCATTATAATGGCATTGCCCTTTACAAGCTGAGCCTTTTGAAGGATAATTTCACCTCCGATGATGCTGCACAAAAAGTAAGGACTCAGGAACTCATAGAATGTTTTAACAATAAAGATGTTCATCGACTGAAAAGTATGTTTTGCAAAACGACTACAGTTTCGCCTGACATTGATAAACAAATTAAAAATGGGATTGATTTTTATTCAGGGAAAAATTATCTCGCATGGCTCAGTATTAGGAGGAAGCAGTGAAAGCTGGAGTCATGGAAAAAAGACACTGCTTAGCATAAGCTCCTATTAAGCCCCTATATTATTGATATAAAAACAGACGCTAAAAAGGAATATGACATTCGGTTCTATGACGATGTGGTTTGCACGGCCCATCGTGATTATGAAGGAATTTCTGACATTGTAATTACAGCCAGTGACGGCCAGAAATGTGAAATTGGAAAGTGCATTAAATAAAATGAAGCAAATGGCTGTATGAACTGGATTGAACCATCTTAAACGGACGGTGGCAAAAGTGACCTCCTATCGTAGAACTGAAACTATGATAGGAGGTCTTGCCATGCACAGACAAAAGGGAGTCTGCTATGCAGACAAATACTGAGGAGAAGAAAATTGTGAAACTATATATTCAGAACGGCCGCACAATAGCCAGTCTTGTCGTCAAATACAGAGCTTTTCACGCTGTCAGTCTTTTACAGCAATGACCCCAGTATTATTAGTCTATATTTACAAACGCACTGTACCTCTATATTTGGTATCTTTCATCACCTGTTTCCATTTCATATTGGAAAAGCCCAGCTTTCGCTGGACTTCTTTAGTGGGTTGGGTTCGAACAAATTGTCCGAATTGTTTCTGTTTTTCTGAACCTGGTCTATCATGTCCATCTGTTCCCGTAAAAAGTCCACATCAGGCGAACAGTACCGCTGCATTGTAAAAGCGACATCCGTATGCCCTAAAATTTTAGAAAGTGCTTTGACGTTAATGCCGTATTCCAAAGCACACGTAGCAAAAGTATGACGGTAAACATGAGTTGTTAAAAACTGAATACCAGTTTTCTTACGAAGGGTCATGCAAGATTTACTTAGCTCCTTCTGGATTTCATTCCAGCCTTTCATCTGCGGGGTCAGAATGCTTACCGCATATCCTTTTCCTGTGTACTTACGCCTGTAGTTCTCGGTTATGACTTGGCCGTGGTTCTCGTCTGGGGAACGACCCGTTAGCTGCATCCGTTTGTTTACTGTAATGGTCGTAGCGCCATAAAATTACACATTTTGATAATTAGTGATTGACATTGGAAAATAGGCACGCTATTTTGTATTTAAATAAGGAATTATAATTGAGAAATTAGAGGGGAATTTTCAAAAATGGCAGGGTCGAAAAAGAGTGTTTTAAAAAGTGTGCTGTCTGTTTTCCTGTCAGCTGCTATGATTCTAACAGTGCTTCCCGGTATAACGGGCGCAAGCAGCGGAAAAGCCAGAGAGCAGTTACCCTTATGCTGTCTTCGCAGGTGGCTCCGCTAATTCTCTTGATTTCTGCAAATCAAGCCTTACCGTCAACGGTGACATCCATTCAAACGGAAAGCTCACAGTCAACGCAAATAATGTTAATATCAACGGCGAATGCGGTGCAGTTGAGGGAATTGATAAAGGTCAGGGAAACTTCAATGTCAGAAAGCAAGTTGCCAATTCGGAAACTGTAAATATGATTTCAATACCCGGATGGAGAAAACTGGAGGGGTAGAAGCTATTCAAGTACCATCAGCTTGGAATTATAAAGACGCTATGCAAACCGTAAAAGTTGGATTAATTGATGATATGTTTGACACTTCTCATGAAGATATAAACTTTACGAAAGTATGCAATAATCCCAATAGTACATATATTTATGGTAAAAAAGGAAGCTCACATGGTACCTTTGTTGCGGGTACTATGGCTGCAACTTTTAATAATTCAATAGGAATATCAGGTATTATACTAAACAATAAACTATATGCTTATTCAATAATGGGACCTAAAACAGATAGTAATTCAAAAAAATAAAAATGGATGCTATGAAATACAAATACGCTTTTGCACTTTTGATAGGTAACAACGTAAAGATTATTAATATTAGTATAGCATATAATGATTCTTGTTTTGCGGCTTCACGTGATAATACAAACGCTATTAATTTTATAAATACAAATGCAGAGATAATAGGCAAGTTTTTACAAAAATTGCTCAATAATGGATATGATTTTGACATAATAGTTGCAGCAGAAAATTTGAACAGCGCTGAATATGTTCAAGATGGTAACTGCAATTTTGGGTATAGGCTTTATGATAAATAAAGGATGATTCTAAAAATATTTTAAAAGGAAGGACCTATGCAAAATATTCTCATTTTTTAAATGCCATAGAGATCCCTTCTGTAAAGTCAAGAATTATTTGTGTAGGAGCGATGGGACATACCTATGATGAAGATATAAAGCGTACTTTCTATTATTATTCTGATTATAGTAAGGTGACCGAGTCGATATTATAGCGCAGGGATATATTAATATTATTTCCTCACCAAATTATACACAGTTTCAAAATGCAGTATTAACACCAACATTGCCAGACAATGAATATCGTGTGGTTTTAACGTGGGGTGATACCCCAAGAGATTTAGATTCACATTTACTATAGCAATAAAACTTATTATGAAAATAGTAATGAAATAGCAAAGTTGGATGTTGATGATACCACAAGCTATGGGCCAGAAACTATAACATTGACGGGTAAGACTGATAGAAAGGGAGAGTATATATATTCAGTACATGACTTCACGAACCGTTCATGAAGTTCTTCAAGAGAATTATAACTTTCTGGAGCACGAGTGAAAGTTTATAGAGGGAATAAGTTTATTGAGACGTATAATGTACCAATCAATAAGCCTGGTACTTTGTGGAAAGTATTTGAAATTAAAAACGGAGAAATTTATTTAATTAATAGTATGGATTTTGTATCAAATCTTTCTAACGTGCGGTAAATGGCAGAAAAAGGAGGCCGAATATGAAAAAGTTAATTCTTACAGCTTTGGCAATAACTTTAACCGCATTATTAGCAGCTTGCCATGCAGGCCAAAATGTATCTCAGCTGCCTAAATCGTGTGAATATAAAATAAATGGAGTGATAATAGACATTCATAGCTATAAAGCAAATATTCCACCAAAAGATAATAATATGATATTTCGCTCACGACAAAGATTAGATAATTTTATTCACACTATTGTGGAAGTTTCATACAATAATCCGAATCTAATAATAAACCAAAGTAAAAAATACACAAATGATTGGTTTAAAGAAAATATTCTTTATTATACTACTATTCAGGAGAATAGCGGATCGGTAATATATACACCCAAAAATATTGTAAAAAAAACAATTGCTAATGGGAAACAAGCTGTTGAAATTAACATTATAAGAAATCGCCCGGATCAACAGACTTGCAACATGGCTTACTATTGCATGTTTATTGAGATAAGACGTAATGAAATTGAAAATATATCTGACGAAAACTTTTCATTACATTTTGTTGATACTCCAATTGCTGCTAAAAGTAAAAGCGATACTATACGTTGGCCGCGAAAAATTCATGTTGGCGTTCTGAAAAAATCCTTTGAACGTTATATTGCAGTAAACAGTGCTGAAGAAAGAATTTATTCGTGACAAAAAAGAAAAAAATTCTTACGGTGGTTATCATGGTCATGGCAGCTGCCGGAATCTACATTTTTTATCAATTTTCGCTAAAGGATTTTCTTGTCCAAAAAACATCAACGATAATTTTAATCCGGAACAGCAGATAACGACTGCTCAAGGCGATAAATTTTACTATACCTACGGTACTCATAAATATGGGACGTTTATCGGAATCAAAGAAGGAACTGAGTTGGATTATCAGATATACCATTATGAAGATGAAAAATGGATTGAAATTATTGTTTCGGGAGGTGATGACACTGGATTTCGTGATGTAAAAATACAAAGTATTTACAATAATAAAAAAATTACAGTATATAAAACAGATGTAGCTGTACATGGAGTTTCATATAATTATCTTATCATTGATAAATTAAATGACAAATGCTATGATTTATCTTCTAAAATAGATAATGCATATAATATGTCCTATAAGGAAATAAGAGAAAACAGAATTCTAAATTTGGCAAAAGATTTTATATATGGCTATGATTTGCCTGATGATTCTAAATACAATATATATTATCAGGAAACTAAGGACGGTTTTGATAAAATCAAGCGTGCATTTGAAGAAAAATAAGCATCTGGCTTCCGCAGGGACAGGTAAACCACACGTTGGCCCTGCGGGAATTATAATGCAAAGCGTAGGAGAGGAATTTTCATGAAACATAGAAAGAGACGCGTTATTTTAATTTCGGTTGCGGCAGTTATTTTTCTTCTCATAGCGGTGCATTTTATTCTCGATACTTTTTTCCCACAAAGGAACTTTGCGTTAGAATCCCCCATTGTAACGGAGCAGGGCGACCAATTCAATTACAACTATACGGTCTCAGGCGAATTCATTGATCATTATATCAATTACAAAATTTATCATTATGAAGGCAACAGATGGAAAAAAGTCATGGAAAAGGGTGGTGAGTGCAATCTGGGAGGTGGAATAACGATTGATAAAACAGCCTATAAAAATCATGATATAACAATTTATGTAGTTAATCAATCGTACAAGTCCGGGGCAGGCTATGACTATCTACTGGTGGAAAAATCGCATGGCAACCATGGAATCGATTTGAGTGAAAAAATACATGATGCCTATTTTTCTATGACAAATAATCAAATCAAAAACGATACAGTTTTAAAAGAAGCAAAAGATTTCATTGTGAATTACTCACTGCCAAGTGAAAATGAATATCTGGAGTACAAAGACTATTTTGAAAAAATACGAAAGGCATTTGAAGAAAGCTGAATGCCCGGCTTGCGGAGAATTCCATGCCGGGGCACAGAGCAATCTTTTGCCGACTATGTTGGATTATGGCGTTGGGGTTGCATATGACCACGCGCAGGCGTTCCAGTGGCTTTTGAAATCTGCTGCACAGAGAAGTATCTTCCCTGCCTGCAGCGCCTGGACGACGGAATGTATACCATGCCATGACACAGGTTTCGGGCCATTCCACATTAAAAAAATTCCAAATAGATGTGACCCGTCAGAAGGTGGAACCTGGGGCTCTCGATACTCCGAAAAATTTTGTGTATGGAAAAGTCAAAAATGGTGCAGAACCTTTATGCTTTGGAGATAGACCAGTCTTCTCAGGGTGTTCGGGGTTCGAATCCCCGATGGTTCACCAAATTTGCCATTAAGCCTTCGACTTCTGCTTTCCTTGGAAACAGTACGCAGCCACCGACGTGATTCTGGGCTTCGAAGTGGCTTTCCCTTATTTTACGGAACAATGTGGAATCAAGGGCAGCCCGAAGGTTACTGCTTTTGAGATTAATATCTGAATAAGGAGAAAATGGGCAAGGTTCGGCATCACCGGAAGCAGTGATGTGAAAGAAGCCACGTCCGGCAGCAAGACAGCCACCCAGTTTCTTTTCATCTCCTGGGAAAGATAGAATAACCATATCTGAATAGTGAGCTTTCAGTTCGTTTTTACGAGTTTCGAGAACTGACCGGCCTTTTTCGTCCAGAGCTGGTTTCGTATTACCGTCGGCAGGAACATATTCCACAAGAAAAACAAGGTGGCAACCGATTTTCTTCAAAGATGAGATAAAAGCATCCTCTGTCACCGTGTCCAGATTTTCTTTCGTTACCGTTATAGACACGCCATAGAATATGCCAAGGCATGCCATATCATTCATTATTTGCCGGATAGCTTCAAATACGCCTTCTCCGCGCCTCTGATCTGTTTGCTGGCGATTTCCTTCCATACTGATTACTGGAATCAAATTCCTATGCTGGTTGAAGCGTTCCAGCATAGACGGGGTAAAGAGCGTCCCGTTCGTGAAAATGGGAAAAATCAGCTCCGGCATTTTTGCCGCTTCCTCTAACACATCGACTCTCTCAAGCGGCTCTCCCCCTGCCAGCAGAATAAAGGATATTCCTAAAGCATAAGCTTCGCTGAAAAGTTCGCCCCATCGTATTGAGCTCATTTCCTCTTTCGATGGCTCATCCATACAAGTACGATTCGCCCGTGCATAACAACCGGCACAATGCAGGTTACACTTGGTGGCAATACTTGCAATTAGAAATGGCGGTACAGACATTCCGAGCGCACTGGATTTCAACCGCTTTTTTGCAGCTGCCTTTTGTATTTTTGCGGCCCGGTTTAGAAAGCAAAATTCTTTTGTGTTGAAATGAGAAGACCGTATTGCATCCCGAAATATTTGTACCACGGAATTATTCATGTATTCTGTAAGTTCCACTGCTAATCTTCCTTTCTATTGTCCGGCATAAATTGTTCCAGTTCCCAGTCAATAAGCTTAATGACCGCACTTCCTATTGCCAAATTAATTCCGGTGTAACGCATAAATGCATCAGCCCGATAAAATGCCAACTGTAAAAATGAAATCATTTCATAAGCAATAATACGGCATTCTACTTCATTTTTTTTTGTACCAAAGTAATCTCTGATTTCAGGAAGTATATACTGTGGTAAAGTTATTTCATCTTCTAAAAGCAAGTGAGGGACATACAGCTTTGTGTAGCGTTGATACTTTACAACGATCTGACATATTTCTCTGAGAATATGCCTTAGCCGCTCTTTGGGGGATTTTGAGGGATCTACGGGGGACTGGAAAACATCTGCTGCAACATCCAGAATCTTAGATACAGCTTGAGAAGTGAGGGCCTCTTTTGAACCAAAATAATAGTTAATCATGGCAAGGTTTACATTTGCCCGGCTGGCTATTTGGCGTGATGTAACTTTTTCTGGCTGCTCAGCTTCTTTCAGTAGCTCTATTGTTGCTTTTAATAAAGCAGCCTTTTGATCTTCATCTTTCATTTTATTCCTCTTTATTTAAACATGTATTAAACATGTTTAAATATATCATCGCAAATAAAATTTGTCAAGAAAATTTTACTATAGGTCAAGGCAAACTTCAATCTCATTTTTTAATTACAGCAGCCGTACCTTTATGGTAACTACCCATATCATCGCAATTTGACAATATTCCACATTCAAGCGTATCAGCCAATAGAGAAATTTGCGGATATTCTTTTAGCTTTCACGGCTTCCTGATTTTCCGTCTCTCCGGCAGCGGTACCCAGCATACGCTTGTGTTTGTCACTTTCAATTTCTATGGACTTTGAAACAGATTCTATAACACACCAAAAGCGATAGAATTAAAGGAAGACAGGACGGTGTGTTATGCGAAAATACGACAAAAAATTCAAGAAAGAAGTGGTCAAACTTTCAGTAAGTGAGTCCGGGTACTATCACAGCCTTTCTTGTGACTGCGATCCGAGGTTCTGGCAACTGTTTCTGGCCAAAATCAAACAGGTTTATGCACAACATCCAGATAACGACAACTACGGAGTCAATCGTGTTTGGCTGGCGTTTGAGCAGGACGGCATTACCATGAGTAAAAGCACAGTACGTCGTGCAATGAAAAAAGGCGGACTTATCAAGGCTTCGCCGCGCCGTTCAGGCAGCTTGACCGAATCGGACGCCAATGCGCAGAAATATCTAACTCGTGTTTCCGCGGCAATGACGTTTATCTCCTTTTCCCATTTTAAGTTTATCAGGCTTATTATTTTCAGGCTACTTTTTTGTCTCGTACCATTATATTCTCTGTTGTGATTACACAGTAAGTTATTTACTGCTGGTATTCCGGCTTCGTGCAATGCTCATTTGGCAAAGTCAATTTCAAATTCTATTTCATGCTTTAACGGAATCCCATTATCGCCGATCAAAGGGATTGATGGTTTTATTTTTCTCGAAATATCCAAAGCGTTATGATACAATCGTGCCATGTCAAATCCCCGTCTTTGGTAAAAGCGGATTGCATTAATATTGTCATTCGTTGTGACAACAATAACTCTGTTACAATTGGCCTCTTTAGCTATAAAGAGCAATTTATTTATTAGAGTTGTTCCTATTCCTTTTCCCTCTAATAGGCTATCTAATGATGTTATTTCACAAACATTTTCATGGATGGTATAAGTCAGGAGCCCTATGATATCGTTATTTTCCAATGCAACGATACCGTCCACTTTGGTCATATCAATTATAGTACCGCGGATTATCATATCAGTCGAAAACCAATGTTCAGCGATAAAGGAATTAATATGTTCTCTATTTTGCGTATTGATATTTACGTATTTCGTAAATATCACCTCCATGTTCCATAAATAATCAGCAATTCAAATGTTTACAAAATATTTTAACATTAATGCGTATTTAAAACAAACGGAAATGGAGAAGTCAAGAAGCGTGTGGTATATGAACACCTAAATTTTTCTGAATAGGCAGATAGGCCCATTGCAGGCTGACAATATAACATTGAGGAACGGCGGTTTTAATTTTTCAAAACCGCCGTTCCTTATACTTCAGAGTGTGTGATGAACTTGTGCATTTTCGGGACATTATGGCGTAAGCTGGGACTTTTTTCTGCTCTTTTCCCTGTACTTATTTTGCCACAAATTTCTCATAAGCAAGCATCCATGCGGCTTTTTAACCTGTTCAGTAGACATTATAAAGGTGTTGAAGGATAACTTTAACGAAGTTTTAACACTGTTGCTCAATTTCAAATGCCACTTTAACACCAAAGGTACTAAAATGATGTTTGCAACAAAAGGAGGAACTTTCTATGAATGAAAATTTAGGTCAAACTATCGAGCAAGTAAAAGACCTTATACTTAAAAAAGAATACAAGAAAAGTGAGGCCCTTATTTGTACGGCAATGTTTCAATATCCAGATAGCCCCATTCCGCATAATCTGATGGGGCTATTGCTGGAAAGCAAAAATCTCCATGCTGAAGCAATGAAACACTTCCGTGCTGCATATGCACTTGATCCTACTTACAGGCCGTCTTCCTGGAATTTGGAATGTTTTAGCAGTTTTACTATGCCTCATTTATATGCTTTTTCTGAAAGCGACTGTAGTGTACATTCAGATCAAAAGTCAAAGAGTGGTGAAAATTAATGTATGTTATTATTGCCGGGTGTAACCGGGTTGGCGCCAGCTTTGTTAAAAAGCTTTCTGAAGAAGGGTACGATGTTGCAATAATTGATCGTAATGAGAGTAACTTTTCAAAATTAGGTAATGGATCAAATTGTAAAACTGTTACCGGGATACCGATTGACGAGGATGTTTTGAAAGAAGCCGGTATTGAAGTGGCTGATGCCCTGGCAGCTGTAACAAATGATGACAATACAAATATTATGGTTTCACAGATTGCATATAAGCTTTACCATATACCAATGGTGATTACCCAAATAAATGATCCTGAAAAGCAAAAAGTATTGGCTGACACGGGGATTAAAATAGTCTGTCCTACTGCACTTACCATGAATGCTTTTTTCAATGAACTGAAGGGGGGAAAGCCGGAGGCATGAAAATTATGATTGTTGGTGGCGGAAATGTTGGATATTATCTGACAAAGTCTTTGTCTACCGAAAAACATCATATTATGATTATTGAAAGTGACTATTCTCGCTGTGAACAAATTGCATCTGAACTTGGCTCTGGGCATATTGAAGTAACCAACGGTGATGGCACAGATATCGAATGTTTAAAGGAAGCTGGAATTTATTATACAGATGCGTTTGTTGCTGTAACTGGACACGATCAGAACAACCTGATTGCATGCCAGCTGGCAAAAAAATGCTTTGGAGTAAAACAAACCATATCCAGAGTGAAAAACCCTAAAAATATCAGGGTGTTTAAGAAGCTTGGAGTTAATTCTGTAGTCAGCAGTACGGAAGGCATTGCCAAAGTTATTAATCAAGAGTTGGATTTAACTGACATAAACAGCCTATTTCAAGACAGATCATCCAATGTGAGGCTGCGTAAAATTATTGTTGGGCAAGGATCAACTTTTGAACATAAGTGCCTGAGAGACTTAGGGTTACCCAAAGGCCTTATAGTAATTGCTGTCTTACATGGCAATCAAGCGGTTATCCCTAATGGGGATACACAACTTGAATCTGATGATGAGGTCCTTCTTATGGGGAGTGAAACCGATATCCTCAATGCAAGCAGTCAGTTTAAAAGGTGATTAAAAATGAAGAAATTTATGTTATTAGCTGAAGGGGTTATCCTTGAAACGCTCTTTGCGGTAGGGCTTATTTTCATAGGCCTGATTGTGTCTATTCTAATTTGTAGGGTGTAATTATGACAGTTGAAAAGCCAATTAATAAGTTTTATCCTATTAGTTATTTTATTGGGATTATTGTTACAACGCTGGGAATAGTGCAGCTTTTGCCTGTGGTTGTATCGCTGTTTTATGCTGAATGGCGAATTGTAGAAATTTTTCTGCTGACTGCTTCTATTACAGTACTTGTTGGAGTCGGCATGATTTTTTTAGGGTTTCGGTACAGAAACGAAAAGCTCAGCTTTGGTGAAGGTACTGTTGTAGCATCGGGTGCATGGCTGATTGGCACTTTGCTGTGCGCCTTGCCATATTATTTTTCTGGAAATTGCTTATCCTATCTGGACTCCTGTTTTGACGTAATGAGTGGTTTGACAACAACTGGGCTTTGCTTAATTCAAAATATGGATCACTTGTCAAATGGAATAAATATGTGGCGTGCTATCCTTACATTTGTAGGTGGCCAGGGTATGGTGGTACTTGCCCTGACTTTCCTCACGAAAGGCCAAAGCAGTGCCTATAAGATGTATGTTGGTGAGGGGAAAGATGAAAAGCTTTTTCCAAACGCTGTAAGCACTTCAAAACGGATTTGGCTTATAAGCCTTCTTTATCTTGCAATTGGCACCGTAGTAACATCTGTTGCTGCTTTTCAAGCAGGTTTGGCACCTGACCGGGCTTTTCTTCATGGCATGTGGGTTTTCATGTCAGCATGGAGTACCGGAGGATTTGCTCCAATGAGCCAAAATATTTTGTATTATCACAGTGCCCCGCTTGAATTTGTTACCATGATCTTTTTTATCATTGGTTCACTTAACTTTGCATTACATAACGCAGTCTTGTCGGGAAAACATGATGAGCTGCGCCGCGATATCGAAGTAATTACATTCACCATAACTCTGTCATTTTTAACTTTAATTACCACATTTGGACTAATGAAAAACAATGTTTACCCCAATGCAATGGTAATGTTCCGCAAAGGCTTTTACCAGTTAGTATCAGCGCATACCACAACCGGCTTTATGACCGTTTATGCGAAGCAGTTTTATCATGAATGGGGCGACATTGCATTGTTTGCTATGGTGATCGCAATGCTCCTGGGCGGATGTGCCTGTTCTACTGCTGGCGGATTCAAAGCTATGCGTACGGGAATAATTTTTACTGCCTTTAAAATGGAAGTCAAAAATATGCTGCTACCAGAATCACGGATACAGAAGCAGAAAATTCACCATATTAAAGATATTATCCTGACAGATTCGATGGTAAGAAGCTCATTCCTTATCGTGATGGCCTATATTATCACATTCGCTTTTGGTACCCTTATGGGCATGTTTGCAGGTTTTCCATTTGGCATGGCCGCATTTGAAAGTGCGTCGGCAACAGGGAATGTAGGCCTTTCAATCGGTGTAACATCGGTTTCAATGCCCGCTTATCTAAAACTTACTTATCTGATAATCATGTGGCTTGGACGTCTTGAATTCATGTCAGTACTTACATTAGGAGCCTACATTGCCAGGAAGGTCGGAAAAAAATGCGCCTAATCAAAACTGTTTCCAAAATGAATTTGGTTGCTGCAGCATTTATTGTCCTCATTTCTGTAATTCCGATGCCAGCAAAAGCTGAAGCCAAAACTGTAACCAGTACAGAGCTAATTGAAAAAGCTACGGCGCTAGATGGAAAGAGCGTGTCTTATCAAGGTGAAGTAGTTGGCGATATTTTGTACCGCGGCGATCATGCCTGGGTCAGCATTTCTGATGGAGAAAATGCAGTCAGTGCTTACATCCCGGCAACGGAAGCAAAAAAAATCAAGTATGCCGGGAGATACTGTGTTACCGGTGACACTGTTTCACTAACAGGCACTTTCCATAGAGCCTGTACAGAACATGGCGGCGATCTTGATATTCACTCAGATAAGGTTAAAATAATAAAGAGGGGTTATGCAGTAAAAGACAAGTCTTCCCCGGCTTTTTTAATTGCTTCAATAATAACGTTCCCTTGTGCTTTAACTGGACTTATAATAGTAATAAGAAAAAAGGCAAGCTATAATAAAGCTTGCCGAAAGGGCTCGATAATTCGGAGATGATACCAACGAGTGATACAAAAACTGAACACATTTTAGTCTGCTTATCACCTTTTTCATCAAACAGTAATATTGTCAAAGCAGCAATTGAGATGGCAAATGCTTTTAAGGCAGAACTGACAGCAATTTTTGTAGAAACACCGGCAAGCAAGCAAATGAATGAGTGTGATCGGGCTGAACTCGAAAAAAACCGGAAGCTTGTGGAAAAAAATGGCGCCAGGTTTGTGCATTTATATGATAATGAAATTGCTGAATATGCTAAAGCTTGCGGTGCAACAAAAATTGTAATTGGGTGCTCTACACATTTTAGAAAGCGGCTATTTCCAAAAGAGAAATTTACGCGGTGCTTAGCACAGCTTCTCCCTGATTTTGAGATTTACATAATACCAGACAATGTGCCATACCATTACACAAAAAGGGAGAAGCCACTGAAAGCATTTTCCCTGCACTCAATATTAATTACAATTGGCTTGCTTTGTGCTGCAACGTTACTTTGTATGCTTTTAAAAAAAGCCGGATTTACCGAAGCAAATATTATAACATTGTATATCCTTTCAGTCCTATTTACCTCTTTCCTTACAGAAGGCTATAAGTATGGAATTATTGCTTCAGTGCTCAGTGTACTTATCTTCAATTTTTTGTTTACAGAGCCACGTTTTACTTTTTTAGCCTATGGAACGGGCTATCCACTAACCTTTGTTGTCATGCTCATAGCAGCAATACTGACAAGTTCAATCACTGCACGTGCTAAAAAAGAAGCAAAGTCCAACGCACAAAAAGCGCACAGAACAGGCGTACTTTTGTCAGCAAGCCGTAATTTGCAGCACGCTGAAAGTGAAAATGATATTTTCAGCGAAACAGCAACTCAAATTGTGAAGTTGACAGAAAGGCCCGTTATTTTATATCCAGTTGAAAATGGAGGGCTTGGAAAACCACTTTTACTTTACCCGGATGGGCTTTGTGCAAATAAAATTGATAATAATAAAGTTGATGATGCTGTCTGCGAAGCAGAATATTCTACAGCGGTTTGGGCCTATCAAAACAATGAGCAAGCTGGTGCAACAACAAAAACAAATCCTGCCGCAAAATTTTGGTATCTTGCGATACGGGGAAATGACAGCGTTCACGCAGTTGCAGGCATTGCAGTAAAACAGGATGAACATTTTAGAAGATTTGAAAATGATTTACTGCTTGCCCTCCTGGGAGAATGTGGTGAAGCAATGGAAAGGCAACAACTCCGTGAAAGCAAAATGGCTTTTGCAATAGAGGCACAGCGCGAAAAGATGAGGTCGAGCCTTCTTCGAGGGATTTCACATGACCTTAAAACTCCGCTGACAAGTATTTCCGGCAATGCGGAGATATTGACAAAAGACGGCACTTTGCTGAATGATCAGCAGAAAAGCAGGCTTTATATTGATATTTATGAAGATTCTGAATGGCTTATCCGCCTCGTTGAAAACTTACTTTCCGTTACACGTATGGATAATAAAGCATTAACACTAAATAAAAAATCAGAACTTATCTCAGACTTAGTTGATGAAGCTGTTGCCCATTCGAAACGTCATTTGCAAAACCATAGCCTCAATGTGCTGGAAAATAACAAATTTCTAATGGCCAAAGTTGATGCTTCCCTAATTATACAAGTATTAGTAAATCTAATTGATAATGCCGTAGAACATACACCTGAGGGTTCAAACATTACTATTTCAACAAAACATGAAGATGATCAGGTGTTCGTATCGGTAATAGACGATGGCCCTGGAGTTCCAAACGATATCAAGCCTAAAATTTTCCAGATGTTTTTCACAACCGGGAATGTGCGTAGCGATGCACGGCGTGGGCTTGGGCTTGGGCTTGCCCTTTGCCGCGCTATTATCTCAGCACATGGAGGAAAAATTTGGGTTTCGGACAATAATCCTCACGGTTCGATCTTTACTTTTTCTCTTCCACTCATTAAAGGGGGATAACAATAACATGCTTAAACCTTTAGTCCTTGTAGTTGAGGATGACAGGCCAGTCCGTAACTTTATCACACTTACCCTTGAAACACAGGGATATCGGTATAAATCTGCCGAAAATGGTAGGGAGGCAATTATGACTTCCTTATCTTGCAAACCGGATGTTATTATTCTTGATCTTGGATTGCCCGATATAGATGGAGTAGATATAATTAAAAAAACGCGTACCTGGTCTAATGTCCCGATTATTGTTGTTAGCTCAAGGAGTGAAGATGCAGATAAAATTGAAGCCCTTGATGCTGGAGCCGACGACTATCTTACGAAACCATTTAGTATCGATGAATTGCTTGCGCGTTTACGTGTAGCGCTTAGACGACTTCGATTCATGAAAAATCCAGGGCCTGACCGTACGACTTTTATAAATGGCGGTTTAAAAATTGATTATGCTGCCGGCTGTGTATACGTGAATGGAAATGAGGTATACCTTTCACCAATTGAATATAAGTTACTTTGTCTGATGTCACGCAATGTTGGCAAAGTGCTTACCCATAATTACTTTTTAAAAGAAATATGGCAAAATGCTTTGCCCAGTGATGCCTCATCACTAAGGGTGCATATTGCCATGCTTCGAAAAAAAATAGAAACGCCGCTTGGGCAAGAACTTATTCAGACGCACACGGGGATAGGATATCGTATGCTAAGAATTTCTGATGATGAAAAAGTCAATGGCGCACAAGGAGGGGAAACCTGATTCCCATTGTGCGGATATTTTCTTTTTCTGCTTGTTGGCTTTTAAGCCTTTAAGTGTCGCGTAGGGCTTATGTTTCGCCGTTTGTACCGTTAAGGCACAATTCTTTTTGGTAAAGGCACTATAATTATAGTTCGCTTAAGGCATTATAGATTGCATGAGGCTATCAGCGCATTTTATCGATGGCTTTTTATTGCTAAATTATTTATTAGCCTCGATAATATATTAATTTAAGAAAAAAGCAGCAGTGAGAAATACACATGCTAAAACAGATAAGCCGGACATTTTTGTCCGGCTTATCTTAGTTTGTCGAAAAACGTTGTCAAAGCTGAAAGCCATATTACGAAAGCTAAAAGCTTGCAGCGTTGATGCTTTGCTTAATGTACTTTCACGTGCTTTTGAGTCTGTTTCGGTAAATGGCATCATGGGCTGCCGGGATAGTTCGCTATCTTAATTGTAATTGCTGTAAATCATTGCTTCTCCATTTTTTGCTCTGCCTCCTCCTCAATTTTCTTAAGTATGCAATATAAAATTGCTTGATTGGTCACGATTGAGTTCAGGTTCGCATTCATCCACTCCAGCTCTTGTTTCAGGTCTGCATCCATAACTTATCCCTCCAATTACCATTTAATAATATTAAATACTAAAATTTACTAAAATGTAAAAATGTTGAATATTTCTCACGCGATATATAGAAAAAACTATTGGATTAGTTAGTAATCTGGTATTCCATATTACGGAAGGATCCTATACACATCATCGGACAAATTAAACCAGTCCTGCAAAAGGTACATCTGCAGCATCGCTTGCGCCCCACGCGTCGGACGGCCACATTTAAAGTTTACGATTTAAGTATTCTGAATAAGAAAAGCTGCTGCACGTTGATTTCTCTCGCCCACGTTTTTCTTTTGATATACTTCTTTTACAGAACGGATTAAATCAGCAGTTATTTAGAATTGCCCTATAAATCCACTGCTGAATTTTAAAATATCCAACATCGTCTCACCTTTGAATGGCTAAAGCAACAAATTGAGCATAGCAAGGCAATGAAGTCATGCCAGGATGAGTTATTCGGCAAAAATATACACTAAAATTATCAAAATTGTCCAGCACATTGAGTTAAGGCAGCTTTTGCGTAACTTTTTCAATAGGCCTATACGCTTTTCGAATAATTGTAACTATTGCAATTTATTGTAAAAGGTGTTATAGTGTTGTATCATAAAGGGAATTTAAAGTAAGAATTATAATACTTTGCAAGGAAACTTATGATTTAGTATTAGACCATGGTATTTACTTTTAATTAAGCCATCATGGGAGATTTCGAAAATGGATTTAAAATTTTGAATGAACCTCAAGTGGAGTACAAACATCACAATTACAGTCATTGTCTTACTATATTGCTTTGTTGTATAGGTGCAGTTATGGTAGTGATTGGCTGTATTTTTTTCATGCAAAAAATAAGTGTGACTACCGCTTTAAATAAAAATGCAGCAACAAGTTATTCAAGCATTACTGATTCTGAACAAAGCAGCATAAGCAGCAGTAGTTATGCTGCATCTTCAAGTTCTACATCATCAGCTAAAGAGTCAATAAAGCCCGCGGATAAATGGCAGATTCTGCTTGTAAATCAAAAACATGCGTTGCCGGCTAACTACAAGCCTCCGCTTGTTAATTATGGAAGTATCCAAATGGATAGCCGAATTGAGTCATCCTATCTAATATTTTGATTTTCACTTTGCTTTGCGGTATTGCCACATTTGCTATTTCAAGATATTTTGTCCCCAAAACATATGTTTCAACAGTTAAATTTTATGTTTCTACGCCTGCGTCTTCTAAGGCAACACCGCACAAAGCAGAACGACTCAAGAAGCGGTAAAATAGAGATATGAATAAACAAATCAGTCTATCAACCCTGAGTGATGAATTGGCTCAGGTAAAGACACATAAAAAAGAATTTCTGAAACAAATCGATCGCATTGTTCCATGGGACGAATGGTCAAGCATCATAAAGCCGCACTATTATAAGGGAAAGCGCGGAAATAAGCCATACGACTTGGAATTGATGCTTCGAATTCACATTTTGCAGAATCTGTACAACTTGGCAGACGAAGCGATGGCCTGCGAGGTAATTGATAGCCGCGCCTTTTCTGATTTTTGTGGGGGTAGAATCCAGCAATCAGGTTCCGGACGGAGATACCATCGGCAAATTTCGAAATATTCTGGTGTGTAATGGTTTGGAACAGAAAATCTTTGCGCAAGTTGTCGCATCATTGCAGAAAAAGGGCTTGCTGCTGAAAAAAGTGACCATAGTAGATTCCACTTTCATAAAAGCACCTTCCTCAACGAAGAATAAAGAGAAACAGCGCGACCCAGACGCACATCAGGCAAAGAAGGGAAATAACTGGCATTTCGGGTACAAGGCGCATATTGGTGTAGACAAGAACAGTGGAATTGTTCACACGGTGGACGTGACGGCAGCAAATGTTAGCGATGTAAGTGAAACAGCAAAACTTCTTACCGGAGAAGAAGAAACTGTAAACGGAGACAGTGATTATCTTGGAGCGGCCAAACGTCCGGACGCAATTCTGCTCAACAAAAAGGGCAAGAAAATCAAGTACAAAATCAATCGGCGCCCCTCACAGGTAAAGGAACTCAGCACGAGTGAACAATATTACGCAAAAAAGGTCGAGCATTCAAAATCATCGGTACGTTCAAAAGTTGAACACGTTTTTGCCATTGTAAAAGGTCAGTTGTGGAAATTATCATGATGTGCTATTTTTTGAAGATTATGATCTTTTCATTAGAATGTTGAAGAATCATGCTCAAGCCTACAATATTCAGAAACCATTCTATTTTATGCGGGTTAATAATGAATTCTTTAAACGAAGAGGTGGAATTTTCTATCTCAAAATAGCGTTACAGTTCAAAAGTAAACAATATAAAAGTGGCTATTATTCATTGAAAGATTATATTATAAGTGCTGGAGGTCAAACGGTTGTGTGTTTACTGCCAAACTCTTTGCGTATAAAATTTTACAAATATTTCTTAAGGTGAGTTATGGAACCAATTAGAGTTTTACAAGTTGTACCTAATATGCAGGCAGGCGGTCTTGAGAGCTTTATAATGAATGTGTATCGTCATATCGACAGGAATAAAGTGCAATTTGATTTTTTAGTACATTATAATAAACATTGCTTTTTTGATGATGAAATTGAAAATTTAGGTGGTACGATTTATCAATTTTCAGTGCGTGAGGATAATCGCGTTTTCAAGTATATCCGGGCTCTGAATCGCTTTTTCAGGGAACATACGGAATATAAAGTTATCCATGGGCATATGGCGAGCCTTGCTTTTATTTATCTGTACGTAGCAAAGAAGTATAAAATACCTATTCGCATTATACATAGCCACAATTCTAAAACAGAAAAGACAATGAAAGGGTATTGTAAATTATTCTTATCTAAATTTGCAAAAAGAAATGCTAATACTCGTTTTTCATGCTCGAAAATGGCAGGAAAATTTTTATTTGGTAATAAAAATTATAAGGTAATTCCAAATGCTATTGATATTGATAAATTAAAGCTATTAAGAAATGATAAATGGAGATATGTGAATGGAACAGGAAAAAAATTCGGCAATAAAATTTGTGAAGTCTTCTGGTATTTTTTTCGTAGGAAGTATTTTGTCAAAAGCCATTGTTTTCTTCATGTTACCGGTTTATACAAAATACATCACCCCTGCGGATTATGGATATTATGATTTATCAATAACATATATTACTGTTGCTTCGTCGATGCTTTTCTTTGACGTATGGACAAGTGTAATGCGTTTTATGTACGACAGCAACAGCGAAAATTATAAATATATGGCTATACAATCAGGATGGCATATTTTTGGCTTTTCTTCTTTGTGCTATGCAATATTAGGAACTGTATTAGCATGCTTAACAGATATTCGATACCTTGGGTGGATTCTGCTATATGGCCTTGCTTCAAATATACAAAGTATGTATGATTTTATTGCAAGAGGATTCGGGAAAAACGTTGAATTTGCGATTTCAGGAATTATAAATACGCTGATTACAGTTTTCCTAAATCTTGTATTTATTGTGAAACTTGGCTACAATTTTTCTTCTTTGTATGTTTCTACAATTATTGGAAATGTGGCACAAATTATTTATTTGGAATTAAAAGTAAAATTGCTAAGCAAATCGCATTTTCAGAAAACAAATCATGCGCTGACAAAACAAATGTTTTTTTATACATTACCGCTTTGTGTAAATTCTGTTTCCTATTGGCTGCTTACAAGCTTTAACCGAGTCGTAATTAATACTAACATGGGGGATACCGCAAATGGAATTTATGCGGTTGGAAATAAATTTGGCGCAATTATTTCCCTCATAACTGGCTGCTTTGTTTATGCATGGCAAGACATCTCATTTTCTCGACAAGTCGATGATAAAAGCAATGGCAAATTTTATTCTAATGCCTGCCAACAATATCTTTTGTTCCTTGGTACTGGCACAGTGCTCCTTTTGCCTATATTAAATATTTTATTTCCATTTTTAGTTAATAGAGCTTATGAAAAAGCAAAAGAGACGATACCTCTTTTCTTGCTGGTAGCAATGACTGCTGCATATTCGACTTTTATTGGGAATATTTTTTATGCTTTAAAAGACACAAAAGCTATTTTTAAGTCAATGGTGATTTCTTGCCTTTTTAACTTAGCACTATGCTATCCACTCATTCGTTGGCTGGGCTTAGACGGCGCTAATCTGTCTATATTTTTAAGTTTTCTGCTTAATATTGCAATACGTGCTGTAATCCTTAAAAAAGAAATAGGATTTAATCTATCACTTAAAACATCACTGAGTGTGACTTTTTGGGCTTTAATTAGCATAGTGATATATTTATTTTGTAAACCAGTAATTAACCTTATATGGCTTTTACTTTGCCTTGTTCGTGCGTGGAAACTTTATAATGCAAAAATGCATATGTTATTGAAAGCCATAAAGGAGAAATCAATTAAATGAAAATTACTGATGTCACACATTGTACAGGATGCCGCGCTTGTGAACGGCTTTGTCCCAGCAAATGTATTTCAATGGTATTGGATAGCGATGGCTTTTTATATCCTACAATTGATGAAAAGAAATGTATTCAGTGTGGGCTATGCGCAAGAAGATGCCCATCAAATACGTACACTACTGGTGCTAAGACAAAAAAATCATCTGTTTACGCAGTAAAATTAAAGGATAAGCAAAAACTTCTCGAGAGTAGTTCTGGTGGTGCTTTTACAGCAATTGCGGAATACGTTTTAGAAAAAGGAGGCGCAGTATTTGGATGTGCATATGACAAAGTTCTAATAACACACCATATTTGTATCTGTAAAAAAGAGAATTTAAAACTTTTAAAGGGCTCAAAATATGTTCAAAGTGATACTGGAAATACATTTACTATAGCAAAAGAATTACTTGAAAAGGGCATATATGTTCTTTATACTGGTACGCCATGCCAAATAGCTGGGTTGAAAGCTTTCCTTAAAAAGGGTTACACTAATCTCTTAACAGTTGACCTTATCTGTCATGGTGTTCCAAGTCCGATATTTTTCAAAAAATATATTAGCTGGATTGAAAAACATTATAATGGTAAAGTACTCTCTTTCATATTCCGTGATAAAGTAAAAGGTGGATGGGGTATTACATCTTCTGTCAAAATTAAAAAGGGTAAGAAAATCAAAGCTAAAACTTTTATACCGAATCAAAGCCCATATTATAGTTTGTTTCTTTCTGGCTCTATATATCGTATTTGCTGCTATAAGTGCTTATATGCTTCTCCTAATCGGGAAGGTGACTTTACTATAGGAGATTTTGGGGGCATTGAAAACTCACACCCTGAATTTTTCAGAGATGATGGTGTGTCATTACTAATGGTAAATAGTAAAAAAGCACGTTTAGTTTTTTCAAACTTACAAAAGTGGCTTTTCTACACAGAAGCTACTTTCGAAGAGGCTTCTGCGGAGAATTTCCAACTACTTTATCCAACAAAAATGAATAATATGCGTGAAGCCTATTTATCAGCCTTACGAAAAGGTAACTTTGAGTCTGTTGTATCACTTTGGAAAAAATACTATTGGCGACAATATGTTTATGCAACATTAAAGCAGGTTTTACATACATGGCTAAAAAAACCACACAAATTGCTAAAAAGCACTTTGGAAAAATAAGATTTTATAGATTATTGAGTCATTCTAAAGAAATTAAAAAGGAACTGCTGAATGAAAAAACAAAATGCAAAAGAAAATATTATAGTATTGATATGTTGCGTGGTATGCTTTTGGATTTTTCATAATTCTATGTATCCTCTCATTCAGTCAGATAAGCAAAGTGTGTGGTTATGAATGCGCTTAATTACATATTAAGAAGATTAGGTTTGCACATTGTTTTTACGCAGTTCATGGTTAGAAAAATGGCGCATTTTACCGAGTATTTTATATTTGGCATTGTTTTAACTATTACAACGCGGATCATATGGAAAAGCTTCAAATCCCATATATTTTTTGAGCTTTTTTTGTTTCTTGCTGTTCCAGTTGCAGACGAAACGATTCAAATGTTTTTCGATGAAAGGACAAGCAATGTGCTTGATGTCTTAATCGACTTCTCAGGCTGCGTAGTTGGCATGTTGATTTACATACTGGTAAGATCTTCATCAGAACATAATAATATGGCATGAAAAGCTGTTTTTATGTAAAGCAAATGTGTTGTTTAACATCAGAAGGTTAATTTTATACAATTTCCTTTCGACAGCGTATAATAAAATTCGCAATTTAAGGCGAAGAAAAATCATTGGAACTCCGTTAAAATGGATGATGAGAAAGACATTCAGGAGGAGAAAAACCCAATGGTTCAAAGAAAGAATACAGGGAGCAGTTTAACGCTCCTTTTACTGTTCCAATTTTTTTGGCATATCGGCGGCCTCGATAATTTCGAGCTTATATGTTTTCTTGCCATCATGCAGGAGGATTAATATGAAAAACGGGTGGAACGATTTCGTTACTTATTACCTTGTTACTGGTAGTGATGACGACGCCGACGGTGGTAATAAACGCCCGCAGAAAGGCTGTTCCGGCTGTTTTACTGTGCTGATTGTTATTATTGCATTTGCCGTGATTCTGGGCATTATATGTGGCCATTTGTAAAGGAGATGGCGCATGGCAAATAGTAACGGAAGTGGGAACATTTGAGGTACAGTTTTAATCAGCCGGTGATTGATATAGGCGTGTCGCGGCTGATTGACTGTGAAATATACTTTTTATGCTGGAATATGTGCCCTCATCAATTTAGTGGGCAGTAAAAAAGCTTAAAAAAATCCCGAAAGCCATAAGTGACGGCTTTCGGGACTTTAACTTTGGCGGAGAGGACGTGACTCGAACACGCTAAAACGACTTTTGCCAACTTGCGTACATACAAAAAACGCAGGTGCAGAGCCAAATTTTACGTTTTGAGTTTTGCGGACTTTGGTTCTTATTTGCCCAGTTTTGCAAAAATAAGAACCAAATAAGAACCAGAATTGCATAAAACGTAATACTAAATTACAAGAAACGTCATACCGTTATGCTTGTTTTTTATCATTAAATTTTAGCACGTTTGCGACTGCCTCAGACGCGCGCGCTTGTGCCTGTGCAAATGTATGAGCGTAAATATTTAATGTCGTTGATACTTGTGAATGTCCCAAAGTCGCGGAAACGGTTTTAACATCCACACCGGCATTTATTAGCAGTGAAGCATTTAAATGTCTGAAACTGTGTATAGTAACTTTTCTAAGGCCGGTACGCTCGAAAAATTCGTCAAGCCATTTCAGCGGCGTTGAGTTGCCTATTGGCTTGCCGTTTTCGGTTATAAACAGTCTGTCCGTATCAACCCACCTGTTACCCATTTTAAGGCGCTGTTGCGACTGTTCGATTTTATACCGGTGCAGTAAATCAAATATACCGGCGGGAAGCTTCAAGGACCGCTGTGAGCTTTGTGTCTTTGTGGTATCGGTAAAGCTGCCGCCTTTTGATTTTGAATAAAGTGACGTCCTGCAAATGCTTATTACGTTTGAGTCAAAGTCAATATCTTTCCATTCAAGGCCGAGCAGTTCGCCTTTGCGGAATCCTCCATAGATGGCAAGGGTAAAAAACACCTGGTACATAAGCGGTTCAAATTGCAGAAATTTTAAAAACTTCTGTGCTTCTTCCAGAGTATAGCAATCCCTTTGTTTATAATTACGCGGAGGCAATGAAACTCTGCTGCATGGGTTATCTTTCAGCATATTCATTCGGACAGCATAGTCGAATATGGTAGAGATAAACGAAAGATAATTACGGACAGTACCGGGTGATAAACCCTTTGGCTTTTCATCTGCTTCGACTTTTTTATTAACACCCGGTTCCTGGAGGTTATTTATGAACGATTGGATATGTCGCGGCGTTATCTTATCAAGGCGCATACTACCAATAGCTGCATAAGTACGGGCAGTGTATTGCTTATACCTGTCAACTGTCCTTACGCGAAGCTTAGGCTCTGCATATTCCTTAAACCACTGTTTTGCGAAGGCTTCAAACTTTATGTTGGCGCTTTCGGAAAGCCCATGGCATTGCTGTTCAAATAATACGGACTGTTTAGTAAGCTCCTTATTTATTTGCTTTTCGGTCATGCCGGCTTTCGGTGTCCATGTCTTTGTCCGGATATTCTGTTTACCATTTGAAGTATATCCGTCGGACACACGGATTTGATAACCTTTGCCGCGTTTAACGATTCTTGCCATACCTATGCCTCCATTTTTGGGCATAAAAATGCCCGGAATATTGATTATCCCGGGCTGAAACAGTATAATTATTTAGGCTGAATGGCCGTACTGTCAGCCCTGCTGATGGTGAGCCGCCTTATCCGGTGGCCAGCCGGGTGGGACGGATTTTTCTATTTTAATTAGTCAACGCATCCGCTGCAGGGCTTCTTCCCATGACTGAGCGCTTCTTTTAACGTACCACTTAATATCTTTTTTGCCCGTTTTAAGTATCTGCAATCTCTGTCGTAATGATAAGCCTTTCCAGATGCTGTCCAATACACTGTCCGGCTGAGATCTTGTGAGGGAGCTGCTTCTGTGTTTGCCACTTTAACAGTGCTGGCCGCTTTAGAACTTTTCTTTGCAGACTTGGACCGTGCCGCAGATGATTGAGGTTTTGACGATACTGTTGCATTCGATACCGGCGTTTTGCTTGAAACAGTTGATATAGCTGCTGATGAAACCTGTGAGGAAGAAACCGTGCTGGAAACTAAAGGGGCCTGCGAAGAAGAAGCAGAATTTCCACCGCCACATGCTTGGGCAACAGAGCCAATAATGATGAAGACAACCAGCCCTACTATCCCGTAAAGCAAACAGCCGCGTTTTTTCTTTGGCGGAGGATTGAATCCGAGCAAATTATTATTGCTTTCCGGAGGCGTTGGGGGTACGCTACCGCCGTTATTTTTCTTTCCACCTGTTTTTTCGGATTTTACATAGGAAATTCCTGTACCCGGGATGCCGACGCTGGTTGTTTTTCGGCCATTGGTATTGTATGTAACATGGGCACCACGAACCCCGGCACTTACACTCATACCCTTTTTGCCAAAATTTAAGCGCAGGCCTTTCCCAAGGCTTACGCTTCTACGAAACCGCAATCCCATTTTACTATTCCTTCTTCTAATTTATTTTGAAGCAGAGCTGCTGTTTATCTGATCCTTTATTGCATATGCTACAATAGATTTGAGAAATTCCACTCGGGATTTTTTACTTTGCCCGTTCAACGTGCCGACGCTGAACGGGTATTTTTTATTGCCGATTGCATGAAAACCCATACACTGCCGTAACCAGTGTATGGGCTTTACTCATCCTATTTTTGTTTTCAGTTTCTTGATTTCAGCAGTATTTACGCGGGTTAGAACGTCGGTTCCAGCGTATGCATCGTTCAGAGATTCCACTGTTTCATGAATTTGCTCAATCTTTTCGCTGTCAAGCTGGTGCGCGTCGAACAGGGCAGAAAGTTTTTTGCCGACATCGTTTTCCAGCGTAATGTTAATCTTCAACTGACCTTCTTTTAAATCTGAAATATCCTGCTGGATTGGCTCCAGCTTCTTATCCATCATTTCCGACATCTTTTGGTTGTTCTCGGAAATCATTTGCCTAATTGCCTGTAACAGCTCACCATTCTCCATTTTAATTACTTCCATTTGCCATTATTTTTCTGTATTTCGACAAACTTATTATTCTACATCTTCATTTGCGGCTTCCGTGTATTCTGGTAAACACGTGAAGCCCTTAATTGTTGCCTGTGCTGCTTCTCTACCTTTCCGATTAAGCTTGTGAAAATCTTTCAAAAGAGATTCGTCTTCGGAGGAGCGTTTAGCTTCAGAAAATTTAGATGGAGAATCAGTCCAGCCCATCAATTCAGATGGGGAGCAATTAAAGACTTTCGCCATTTCTTCTATTTTATCCGATGGCACATTGCTAATAATACCACATTCATATTTCTGTATTGTCTGTTTGCTAACGCCAATTCTATTTGCCACATTTGCAAGTGTCAACCCCGCCATGGCTCTATATCTTTTTATGTTGTCTTTAAGTGCCATAAATTTATCACTCTCCAAATTTGTTGCCTATATTATATCACTTTTAGCGTAGCAAGCAACATATTTTTCTTAAAATACTAAAAAATCTATTGACAAGTGACATTGCTGATGCTATAGCAGTAGCGTAATAAGCGACATGACGAATAGAGGTGAATAAATTGATCGCGACAAATGAACTAAAAGGTCGGATTGTAGCTAAAGGTTTTACTCAGGAGCAAGTCGCAAAAGAGCTTGGCATTAGCGCAAATACATTTCGTAGGAAACTTTCAAAAGGAGTACTTGGTTCTGATGAAATCGAAAAGCTAATAAAGCTTCTCGACATTAAAGACCCTATGGCAATTTTTTTGTTGACAAAGTCGCTTGTTAGGTGACTATAAGAAAGGAAGTAAAAAAATGCCAGATTTAATGACCGTCAAAGAACTTCGCCTCGCTCTCGGCAAGCGCAGTGACGGACGCTATGAAAGCGAAGAAACGCTTCGCTGCTGGATTAAAACTGGCCGGTGCCCTTTCGCAGAATCCATCCAGCGTGGGGAACGGACGATCTTTATGATATTCTGTTTACGTTTTGAAAAATGGTTTTCTGGTGGCGATTTGAGTGACTACCTCGAAAAGCAAAAAGTCGCCTGACCGGACGGAAAGAAAGGAAGGTGATTTTATGCCGTTACCTCGTATGCGTCTCTTGAAAGAAGCAGCCGCAGAAATCAAGCAGATAGATCCGGGCAGCGCCGTCACGCCGTATTTTATCCGGCAGCTCGCGCTGGAAGGAAAAATCAAATCCGTTATGGCCGGCCGGAAAAGGCTGATTAACCTGGACAGCCTTATTGAGTACCTTGATAATCAGTGTGGATCAAAATCACCGGAAGGCACAGGAAAAATCAAAAGAATCAGCTGACACTGGAACATCTGAGGCAACTATGAACCATTTTGCCGGCTATGGCAAAACGTGGCTGCCTATACCCATGAGCCATAGAAAGGAAGTGAATTACAATGACAGCACTTGCATTCCGCACAACGCGCGACCA